>Ga0181351_1000125_pt1 | contig 20034 bp, 40 predicted proteins | sample Su13VDMM15SD_FD_170485 | JGI IMG/M metagenome (GOLD analysis project Ga0181351, IMG submission 170485) | Freshwater viral communities from Lake Michigan, USA - Su13.VD.MM15.S.D | ecosystem: Environmental > Aquatic > Freshwater > Lake | place: USA: Michigan | collected 2013-07-16 | reverse complement strand
ATTCAAAATTGTTTTTTTCATCAACATAGTTAACAATCTTTTGAAGTATTGGAATTAATCCTGATGGGATATCCGCCCTATAATTGTTTGAGAAATGAGTTATTTCATCCCATTCAATATCGTTGGGGTCAAATTCTGAATAACTATCAATATCAAACTCAATATTACCATCATACATACCCATTGAACTAATGTAATTGGCAACTCTTCGTAAATATTTTTTTTCTTCTGGTGTTAAAATTCCTTTCATAAACTATAAATATCCTTTAATCATCTATTTTTAATGTTCTTAACATCCATTGTGGTCGTTTATTCTCGGAAAGGTTATTAACCCACTCTTTGGCCGATGGGATATAGTTATTACAATCTTCTTTCACATGTTGTTCACCAACATATCTTGTGTAAACTATTTTACCATCACTATTTAAAAATTCACTTCCAAATTTCTTTTCCATTTCAAAAATACCTTCACTATGATGTCTAAACATTCTGTGGAGTGAATCACCAAACCAAGATTTTGTTTCGTCTAACCATTCGTGTAAATGGATATAATCTTCAGGTTTTCCACCAAATTTCTTGGCGGATGATTTTGCGTGTAAATTTGGATGTGCCATAGTTTTATTTTTGTGGAGCTAGTGAGAATCGAACTCACCTCAGAGACATTGCAAGTGTTTCTCGCCAAGCCTTGGAACATGTAACCCCTTATTTGAGCCTCCTGTCGGAATCGAACCAACGACATCAACATTACAAATGTTGCGCTCTACCTGCTGAGCTAAGGAGGCGTTTGTGGGTATATGCTCATCACATATTCTTGGGTTCCCACACACCCCTTGAGCAGATAGACGGAATCGAACCGTCGTCTCCAGATTGGAAGTCTGGAGTAATAACCCCTATACGATATCTGCATGAGTGTAGTGGCGGATATCACACCTGAGGTTACTACACGTATACCCCTCTTTGCGGTCCCGACGGGATTCGAACCCGTACCTCGCACCGTGACAGGGTGGAATTGTAACCATTCAACCACGGGACCAAAATTTCAATTCAAAGGTGACAATCCTATAACAATTGAATGAGAAAGAACCGTGTTTCTCGGGTAGTGACTTCCCGTATTCTGTCTTTCTGTTTTTTATGGGGAGTTTCACTCCAATCTTTTTAATTAATTAATATATCCTTATGTTCTTCGATTACTCGTTTTAAACTACTGACATATCTTTTGTCTTGTGCGTATACTTTACCAAGTAACGCAAGGTACTCTTTTTTTGTCAAATCATTTTTGTTTTTTAACATATAATTCTGCCATAAGGAGTAATCATACACACTAAACACCCAATCTTCATAACTTGAATACCCACTTTTGGTTTGACCGTTTGCGGATGACTCTCGTTTTTTTGGTATTCTCATACCAAATAGATTGTTCGCTGATTTGAACAATTTGGAAGTAAATTGACCTGATTCTAATACCGCTTGTGCGAATACCACATCAGGAAATTTAATTCCATGATTAATTATCTGCTCATACAAATTTTGTCTTGTGATTCCAATTTCAACAATTGATTCACTTTGTAATTGCTTCTCTTGTGCTTTTGTTGTCATTGTTCCTAACAATAACAATCCAGTCAATAAGAATGTTTTTAACTTCATTTTTTTCTTTTTGTCTGTTTATGCTTCAGGATTACTCCATCCACGATACTACAACATTGGAAATTTTCCACCCACCGCAGCTGCTCCACTAGGAATCGAACCTAGATAAATTGATTAACAATCAACCGTAATAACCCTTATACGATAGAGCAATATAATAATAGTTAAAATTTTCCATAAGGAAAACTTTAGTCGGGGTAGGAGGTGTCGAACCTCCCGCCTCTTGGTCCCAAACCAAGCGTCTCACCCCAAGACTATACCCCGTAATAAATAAAAAAACCCTGAAGGATTAGTTCAGGGTTTTAAATTTTTGGCTAATATAATATTACTCAAAAATTATGTCTGAACTCATACGAATAGTGCCCGCATCCCCATTAGGAGTTGTCGGTGTGTCAAGATTTGTATTTAAGTTCATAGTTTTCATAGTACAATATTACAATAAATATATTAAAAATCCAATAATTATAAATATTTTTTAAAAATATTTTGAATTACCTGTTCATCCTCAGAACTTAAAGAGTAATATTTCTCTTTTAGTTTATCTAAATTTTCATTAAAATCAGTTTCATATCTTCCCAAATTTTCATTTGGATTTGTCCCAATTACGTTTTTAGGAAGATAACCATCTTCAATTAAACACTCAATTAATTCTTCAATTTCTCTCTTATCACAAGAAGAAACAAATTCGTCGACATCTACATCAACATAAGATTCAAATTCTGGCATAATAATTTGTTTTAATTTTTTACAAAAGTAATTAAATAATTTGACTTCCCAAACTTTTTTCAGATATTTATTAGTATGATAATAGACAAAATATAAGGTGTCTTTTGGGAACTAACCTATCATATGAGAACTTAGATGTTTTGAGATTCGGAAAATTTCAATTCACAAACAAATACTAATTATTAGTTTTATAGAAGGGTCTAATTGGACCCTTTTTTTGTTTTTATATTTTAAATCACCTATGTTTGTAAAAATTGAAAGGAATGAGCACGGTATTAGTATTAAATTATGATTATACTCCTTTGAATGTCACAAGCATTAGGAGAGGGTTTGTATTGGTAGATAAGGGTAAAGCTGAAATTATAAAATCAGATGAAAACCCAATTATCTCAGGATACAATGAATATGTACGCCCCGTTATTATCCGACTTTTAAAATACATAAAATACCACGCAAGAGGACTAAGACCAAATAGGTCAAGAATATACAGAAGAGATAATCAAGAATGTGTTTATTGTGGTTCAAAAAAAGATTTAACATTAGACCATGTATTACCCAAATCAAGAGGTGGAAAAAATGAATGGACTAACTTGGTAACATCTTGTTTTAAATGTAATCTTAAGAAAGGAAACAGAACCCCTGAAGAAGCAAAAATGTTTTTAAAGATAAAACCTTTTGCTCCAACATTAATTAATGAAAACACAGTACTTCACAAAATTTGGGTTGATTATCAAAAAACATTTGTTTATTAAAATTTTTTATTAAACTTAAAAAAAAACCTATGGAAACACAAAAAAAATTAATGACATGGTTGGTAGTATTAATTTTACTAGCTCTATGGATGTCTGCAATGTGGAGAAGTGAAAGAAATAAAGTTATTGACCAACAAACAACTATTGATAGTTTAAATACTGAATTATTTAACGCAAATGTTGAAATTGGTAGACATGAAATAACCAGAGAAGAAATTCTCAAACCAAATAAATTAATAAATAAACAATACGAAGAGTATTACAATCACAAAACAGAGTAAATGCAAGAAAATTACACAAACCCAGAAAAAGCAGGTCAAGGACAAAACCCTCAAGACTTATTAAACGCATCATTAATCTTTGCTAGAGCATTAGGGTTAATCCTTAATGATGGAGAAGGTATTGTTGTTGATATCGTTGGAGATATGAATTTAGGTGAAGACATTAAAAAAGTTATTGTCTTTGAACATAACAACCAAGTCCACATTTATAAATGTGAAGAAGACCTTGAGGAAGGAAGTGCCGTTAACATGAAAAGTAACGAACCAACTGAAACAGAACCAACAGAAGAAGGAGAATCTACAGGTGCTGATGTAACTGGAGAAGGATTTTAAAAAAAAATAGGATAGTTCAATTATTTTTAATTACATTTGTCAAAAATATAAAATATGAATATAGGACAAGATTTTCAAAACTATTATGTAAAACATTTGGGTAAACCATCTTTAGATTTACATAATTTTAATTCTCAAATTGAGAATTCGATGACTCCATACATTTTGGAAGAAAGAGAAATGAGGGTAACTCAAATGGACATTTTCTCAAGATTAATGAGAGACCGAATTTTATGGGTTGCCGGACCTGTTAATGACCACATGTCAACAATAGTCCAAGCTCAATTAATGTTCTTAGATTCATCAGATAAATTGGACATTACAATGCATATCGACTCTCCTGGTGGAAGTGTTAAGTCAGGACTATCAATGGTAGATGTTATGGATTACATTTCTTGTGATATTAGAACAATTAACACAGGAATGGCGGCTTCTATGGGGTCAGTATTATTGGGAGCTGGTACTAAAGGGAAAAGAAGTTCATTGAGATTCTCAAAAACTATGTTACACCAATCTTCAGGTGGAGCGGGAGGTAATATCCAAGATGCTCGTATCAATATGATTGAATGGGAAAAAACAAATAAAATTCTATTTGATTTGTTGGGTTCTTATTGTGGTAAAACTGCGGAACAAGTTACTTTAGATGCGACTCGTGATTTGTGGTTAACTGCCGACGAAGCACTTGAATACGGAATTATTGATGAAGTTGTTACAACAAAAAAGAAGGGTATTTAACCCTTCTTTTTTTTTAGACTTTAGAACACCCCCTTTATTTTTGTTCGTCAGTTTATAGAGACAACTTTTTACTTTCATCTCGGCTAAGAATAGAATAATATTCTATTCAATTGCACCTATTAGTCCACCTATTCCGGTGTCACTTGTAATACCAGTTTTTAATTTATCATAAACGCCTGAAGCTTTATCATTCATTTTTCCAAAAAGACTACATACTGTACTACTAAGTTGTTTTTCTAATGATTCAACAAATTTGTAATCTTTAACCGCTCCTCCAAGAGCGTTTCTAATAAAAGTATATCCTTGACCTGATAATCCCTTTTCTCTTTGTATCATCATAAAAACAGCCTCAGTTAAAGACTCTGCAATTAATTTAGTTAATTCTTCACAACTTTTAAGAGCCTTTGCAAGTCTTAATGGATTTGATGTTAGAAATGAAACTAAGAAATCTTTGAAGTAACCTCCAAGTCCAATTGAACTTAATAAAGAGTTAACTAATGGTTCAACAATAGTTTGTGCAACTCCTCCTACAGAGTTTCCAAAAATTTTACCTAAAAAATCCCAAACTTGTTCGGTCATTAAACCCTGTTCTTCAAGATAACCAATTTCTTCTAAAATAGAGTACGATATTTTAAATTGTTTTTCTTCTGATAATAAATGAAAATTTTTCATATTACCTTCAGATTCAACAATCATTGTAATTCTACTTTTAACCAATTTTTGTTCGATTAATTGTTTCTCTTTTTTTTCTTTAGTCTCTAATAACGACTTTTTTATATCTTTTTTTAACATAGTTTTTTTATTGAATTCTCCATTTTGAATCTGCACCATATGATGATGGTCCACCATCTTTAACACCTCTAAGAATATCAACATATTCGTCAATACTACTTAAAACACCTCCCCATTTACCGTCAAATTCGTTAGCACATGCCTGAACTTTTTCTTTCATCGGTTCAAAAGTGTTAGGTTCGATTCGTTTTTTAGTTTTAAACGCTTTGTAGTAAGCCTCAATAGTGTTTTTACAATCTTTTTTACTTGATGGTGTTTGATTTGTAATTGCTTTGTTAAATTCTTTTTCAAGATTACCTCCTTGAGTCCCTACCACATTTTCAGGTGGAAAAAACATAATTAAATCTTGAGAAAAATAACCTTCACTGGCAGGACTAACAACTCTTGAAGTCCAAGTTTTAGCTTCTTCAGGGTCTAAATCTTTTCTTAATTTAGCGCCTTTATTGGTCCATTTTTCTATTATTTTTGTTTGGTCAGAAGTTAATCCTCCTGTTACTCCTTTTTCAGGAACACTTCTGTATAATGTAACACCATTAACAACTTTCTTTTCAAACATTAATGGATTTTCTAAATTTTCACGAGTAGTCTTAATATCTTTAGCTTCTTGCCATCCACCTTCTTGTTTTACTAAATTAGTGTCTGCAGCTGCTGAAGCCGTTTGTTGTGCGGTTTGTGCTGCGGTTGCAGCCATTTGGGCAATTTTATCACATTTCCATTTACCTGTTTTAGAACCATCCCCAAAGGAATAATTCATGTCAGCAGTGAAATCTACAGTTTTACCACTTTTAGTAGTCGCTCTGTAAACATATTTGGTTTGGGTGGCATTTGTTAAAATTTTACCATTTTTTAGACATCCCGCCTCAATTGCTTTACGTAATTTCACCAAATCAGTAGTAACATCTGTTGAAATTTTTGTATTATCTTGTTCTTTTAATAACTTGTGCATTGACAAGATTTCTTTAACTTCTGATTCGCTTATAAAATTCTTTTTCATATTAAATTACATGTTTAAAATATCCTCCACATTATCAGCATCAACTTGTGTAGTGAATTCATCTTTAGGTTTTTCTATTGTGGTTTTTGTTGAACATATTTTAGTTACATCCGCATCGGTAAATGTTGTAATACCCTTACCACTCAAAGCGGATTTAGTTTTTGGGCCAAATTTACCGTCAGGAGTTAACCCCCCAATACATGATTGTACTTTAGCAATTACTTCAGATTTACATCCATAAGAATATGTACCTGAACATGGCTTGTATCCACCTGTTTTGGAACCACCTGTTTTGGAACCACCACCACCTGTTTTCTTTTTACCGTCATTTTTTACGGGTTCATCTTTTAACGTCAATAAAGAATCTTCAACACAGTTTCGTATTGGTCTATAAATTTGTTTCCATTCTGATTCTGCATCAATATCACCATCTAAATCGTCAAAAAGGTCTCCACTATCTGAGTGTGAATTATAGTATTTAACTAATGCACAAAAATCAGATGCAGTACCTGATTCAAGTTGTTTGAACGCCCCAAATAATTTTTCTTCGTCTGTTCCTCCTTGGAATCCGTAACTGTCGTTAACAATTGCATCTTCAATATCATCAGTTATTGAACGTAAGTCAGTGTCTTGTAATTTACGAGGTAATTTGGCAATTTTTGTAGAGTCTGAAGAACACATTTCAAACATTTTTTTAACTTTGTTTGCCCCTGTGTCTTTAGTAACTAACCAATAAACTAACGGTAATACAGCAATGGCTGCGGCTCCTCCGACAATCGCACCTGCGGCGGTAGCTCCAACCCCTAAAGCACTCATGACAGGAACAATCACTGAAGCTCCTGCTGTAGTTGTAGACGCGGCAACCGCACCCGCACCTAAAGCGGCTCCTGTAGTTCCAGCGGCAACTGTTGGTGCAACATATTGTTCTGATATCGTTTCTTTATTCTCATCTAAAGTTTTTGACATATCATATTCCATCATTAACTTTATTCTCTGTAACGCCTCTTCAGGGTTGTATTTTGGTTGTACCATGTGAAAGTATTTTAATTATAAATATATTGTTATTACCAAATTTTATTTGCGGCCCCTCGTGTTATCCCTGTTTCCCATTTTTCACCCGCAAGACCTAACTTATTTGCCTTACCTCTTGTTAAGGTATATGTGTCAGCCCATTTAGGAACTGAACCTCCACCACCTCCTGTGGATGGTGCTGTCGAAGCAGCGGCGTCTTGTTCACCCATTTCTTCTTTGCTGTCGTTGTCAGTGTGTTTGTTAAAAAATCCTATTAAAAAATCTACATCTAAATTCATTCTAATAAATATTTTAGATTTATTGAAAAAAAACATTATATTTGCCTTATTGAAATTAATAAACTAAATCTTACTTTATGAAAAAACTATTTTTATTATTCATTGTTTTATTTTTGGCGTCTTGTGAACAATATGTCACAGAAAAACCAACACTTACTTTAAGTGGTAAGTATGTAGTTTCTAAATTAGATATAACAAATGTTGACCAAAACCAAACAAGAGATTCATTATATCTTGTTGGTACTTCATATAACAATAATTTATTACCAAAACCATTTGATGTAATTTCTATAAATCATTTTTATATCCATCTTGATTACTCAACGGTTAGAATGAAATTATTAGGTGTTACACCTGCAGGTCAAGATATTTGGAGATATGGTACATCTCCAAATGAAATATTTTACAATACTTTCGGAGGTACCGCATATAGTAATGGTTATATGCAATTTAATTATGTTGCCGATGACGGTTCTTCAAGGTTAATTACCTTTTTGATTGAAGATGACGGATTTGAGACACTTCAATTAAAGAGCTCGGGTGCGTGGTTTAATGGGAAATTTGGTCAAAAGCAAGTAATGACTTTATCATTAACAAGAGTGGGTCCTTAATAGAACTCACTCTTTGGTAACGCATTTGGATTAATTGTATAATATTCGTTTAAAAATATTATTAATTCTTCTTCATCCAATTCAATTTTTTCTTCTTCAAAGATTTCATCATCTTCAAATTCTTCGTCAAAAAAATCAAATGATTCTGATACAAGGTCAAATCCATAATCTTCAACATGTGTGTAATCTATGTTGTCAGTTCTTAAAACTTCTTCACTATCTTCAATTGTTCTAAATGAAACATCTAAAACATTTGTATCAGGATTTAAAAAGTATGATATAATTTCATTAATTTCCATAATATGTTAATTTATAAAGAAATATATTTAAACATAGTAAAAGTCATTTTTTTCTTAAATATTTTTTTTAATAATAAAAAACCCCTCGGATTAGAGGGGTTTAATATTAATTGTATCTGTTAAATCTGTTAAACATTTCCATGATTTTATTTTTTTGATTTTTAAAGTCTTCTTGTAAATCATCGTCAATTTCTTCCCATTCATCTTCATCGTCTTCTTCATCGTCTAAATCATTATGTACAGTTCCATATGAAAATTCTTGATATGGACCACCTTTACCCGGTCCGTCACTATCAAAATCAAATGCTGGGTCCATATCTCCATAAATTCCTTGAGAACCTGAGATATCCACTTCTTCTAACTCATCGTCAGCCCATGCAGATTCCATTGTTTCATATTCTTTTACAGGATAAACACCACCAGGCCCGTTTGATTCAAAATCGTAAGCAGATTCAACAGAATCGGTATCCATATCATCAACATTTCCACCTTGTTCTCCAAGTTCTTCTCCCGCTTCTAAATCTTCAAATCCATCATTTTCATTATCAGGGTCTTCAAAGTTATCGTCATAATTTACAAATTCGTCTGATTCATCTTCTTTATAAAGATTTTTGTGCATTCCTTCAAATGTATCCACATCGTTTCCTCCACCCTCAACATAGTCAAAATCACCATGTTTTAAGTTTAAATCTCTAACTTTATAGATATCATCTAAATGACCTGTTTCTTCTTCCATTCCGTGTTTTGTGGAAATCTTATTTACTTTTTTAATTGATTTGTCGGTTTTTGAGCCTTTAGGTTTAACTCCTCTACCTTTCAAAATATCGGCATAAGTTACTTTACCATCACCAGTTAAATCAGGAAATTTTTTACCTTCTCCCATTTCACCACCTCTGTAACCACATTCCATACATTCTCCTTCACTCATTTGCATTGCACCACATTCATCACAAACTTCATTAGTTTCAACTTGTTCGTTGATTCCCATGTTTGTGTATTTCTTAACTTCGCCTTTATTATTAACGACTAAACCTTCTTTATCACCCGCAAAATCATACACAGTTAATGGTTGTGTGTTTGACACTTGTGGCTGCATAGTTTGGTAACCATTATAAACACTTTTATGTTGGTCTAAAATATCTGACTTCTCAGATGCTGATAATTGACCTAATCCAAAATATCCTCTCATAACTATTATTTTAATATAAATAGTTTTTAATTTTGAATTTTCGTTTGACATACCAAAATAGGTTATCTATCTTTAATTAAGACAAGTGATTTTTAACAATTCATCTGATAGTATCTTGGTAATTTACCTATCGCCTAAATTATAAACTCACTTGTTTTTTTAATTTTACCACTATGATAATCAACAATTACGATATAGAATCTTACTGTGAAGGAGCCGTTATGTTAGACGGCCTTGATGAAGCAATTGTTGGTATTGTTGAGGATTTCCACGGTCCTCGAATACTTTACTCCCAAAGTAAAATTATTAACATCCTACAAGAACGAGACCTTATGACTATGGGTGAGGCTGAAGAGTTTTATGACTACAACATTAAAGGTTTATATGCTGGTGAACAAAATCCTGTTTTTTTAATTACTATTTCAGAATAATTTTATTATCTTTGTCCCATAAAATTATTTAATTATGGAAAATATCTTTAAAGTTGCCAAATACGAAAAAACTGAAACAGGATTTAATCGTAATGGATATGACGAATATGTTATTACCTACGGTAAGGCGAGAAAGGTTCATTTACTTAGATTGATTATCAACGGACAATACACAAACCACACCATAAATTTAATTGATGGGTCTAGTGGATATAAGAAAACTATTCTTACCGCAATTAGTGATTACAAAAATGGTAGATTAAAAGGTGACCCAACTCAGATTGTAAAGAAAACAATAACCTTTAGTGAGATAGTCCAAATTTACAGTAAACCAATTGTTAGTAATGTTAAAAATTATTTATTGGGGATTAACAAAGAAGAAAGAAGAGACACATTAACAAAATTTGAATTGATATGAGCGGAGGAGCATTTGACTACAACCAATATAAAATTGGATACATCGCAGACCAAATAGAGGAAACAGTATTCAATAATGGTCGTGAAAAAACACGAGAAGAGATAAAAAACGACTGGCATAATGATGAATGGTATGAAAAATACCCTGAGGATAAATTCCATTACAAATATTCGGATGAAATTATTGAGAAAATGAAAGATGCTGTTAAGGCTCTTAAGATTGCTCAAGTATACGCACAAAGGGTGGATTGGTTATTGTCAGGTGATGATGGTGAGGACTCATTCTTAAGTCGATTAGAAGACGAATTAAAAAAAATTGAATCGGTATGATTAAAATTGATAAAGATAGAAAGGTATGGATAATCTCCGACACACACTACGGACATAAAAATATATGTCGTGGTGTGACTGCATGGAGATTACCTGACGGTAGTATCCCAGTATCCCAAACTAGAGATTTCAAAACTATTGAACAAATGAACGAATCTATTGTAAACAACATTAACAGTGTTGTAGGACAAGATGATGTTTTGATTCACTTGGGTGATTGGAGTTTTGGTGGATTTGAAAATGTAAAAATTTTTAGAGATAGAATTGTATGTCAAGAGATTCACCTTATATTAGGTAATCACGACCACCACATTGAGAACAACCGAGGAGATTGTCAAGAATTGTTTGCAAGTGTTAATCACTACACAAAATTAATGTATAAGTTTGGAACTTTTGTTTTAATGCACTATCCGATGGCATCGTGGGATGGTTTAAATAAAGGACACGTACACCTTCACGGACACGTACACCTTCCAACAAATCTTAGATTTGGAAAAGGTAAAAAAATGGATGTTGGAATTGATGGTAATCCAAATTTTGGTGTTTATGATATGGACGATATTGTAAGAATGATGAGCAAACGTGAAATTGTGTCGGATATGTTATTTGACCACCACACAGATGAAATAATAAATAAAGACAATGGATAACAAAAAAGAAGAAATTGTAAAATATCATTTATCGATAGGTCAAGAAATAAGTGAAGTTGAATTAAATGAAATTGTAGGTAAAAAAGAGTACATATTATGTGCTGCGATTTGGTATAAAGAAATACCTTTGAAAAAAGTGGTTAATGGTGTTCTACCAAAAAATTGTGATAAAGGATTAGTAGTCTTAGGTCATCGTCATGGTCAATGTATGTGGACTATGAGTTCATTAACAGGATTAAGAACATGTGAAATTGGTGAAGACTGTTCTGGTGAACATGAACAAGGGTTTTTAACAAATACAAATAGATTTGTTGATAGAGAAGAAGGTGGCCAAATAGCATTTAACGCTGGTCAAACAAAAGACTTAAGAACAACATTATATTCAGAAGATTTGTATTAAGAGTATGTGTGAAAAACCTTGTAAAGAATGCCCTTGGACAATTAGAAATCATTTTAACGATATGATTATTAATCATTCCAAAAAACATAATAAACCTCACAATTGTCATATGATATCTCCTGATAAAAGAGGGGGTTTATGGGAAATAACAAAAGAAAAAAATATTTGTAATGGCAGAAAAAAATTTGAAACGGAATACAAAAATAACAATTGAATTAAACGATAAACAACAAGAAATGTATGACGAGTGGATGTCACACATTAAAGGATTATATGGTAAATACGGAAAAATAACTTGGTCTGTATCAGATTGTGGTATTGGTCAAACAATATCTGTCTACAGTGAATTAGCTCAAGTAGACTTAGACTTAACCGATTCAGATTCATGGTAAAATAAAAATAATATGGAAAAAAAATTATACATAGTAAGAGGAGTTCCTGGTTCAGGTAAATCAACCTTTGCGAAATCAATTGCCAAATCGTGGCAAATATTTGAGGCAGATGATTATTTTGTTAAAAATGGTAAATACGAATTTAACTTTAGTCATTTGAGAGATGCTCACGATTCTTGTAAAAGAAAAGTTCATAAATCAATGATACCAAGTTTGTTTAACTCAATATTTTATCGTAATATTGTAGTCTCAAATACATTTACCCAAGAATGGGAAATGAAGTTTTATCAGACAATTGCTAAAAAATACGGATATACTGTTTATACCGTTATTGTTGAAAATCGTCATGGTGGCACAAATAAACACGGAGTACCTGAAGATAAGGTAGATGTGATGAGAAAAAGAATGGAAATTAAATTATAAAAACAAAAACAAAAAAAACATGCAAACACTATTATTTAACACATCAACAAAAACTGCAAAACTTTATTTAAATAAAGCTCAAGATTCGGAAATTCTTTATGAATTTACTAATGTACCAACAGTAAAAGTAGAAGATGGTTTCTACCAAGTATTACAATTGGATAACACCTCCACAGAAGAAAAAAGAGTTCCTGTTGCAAGATTTCCAATCGCTAACACAAACATGTTAATCGCAAAATAACATATGAAAAATTTTATCAAAAATTATGTTAATGTTCCCTTACTAAAAGGTTCATTGCTTACAATCTCGGTCATTATTATTTTAATGTATGTCGTATTTCCGGGATTAACCGCGGCAAACATTGTATTAAATGTAATATCATTATTGATATTAATATTAACAGGTATGTTTGTTGTAAAATACGTACAAAATCAATTATCAAAGAAAAATTAAACAAAAAAAACAAATTATGAAAAAAGTAGTATTAGGATTATTAGGGTTATTAATGTTGTCAACGACATCTTGTACAACAGCAGATTCTTCAGAAGTTGCATTAGTTGTTGACCAAATAGGTAACGACAAAGGGGTTCCAAACATTGAGATGAAATCGGGATTTATTTTCTATTTCCCTCCAACTCAAGATGTATACATGTATCCAACATCAGTTCAACATAAAGTGTGGACTGCAGCGTTAGACGAAGATTCTCCAACAGACGAACACATTGATGTGACATCAGGAGATGGTGCAACATTTGGGTTAGATGTAGCAATTAACTTACAATTAAAACGAGAAATGGCGCCAACTTTATTTACAAAATATAGAGTAGAGATGGATGAGTTAATTAACACAAGAGTTCGTAATATTGTAAGAAAAGAATTGTTAGATAATGCGGTATCATTTGCTTCTGATAGTTTATTACAACATAGAAATGTATATGAAGCTAATGTTACAAAATCATTATCAACATCTTTAGATAAAGAAGGATTTGTTCTGAATAATATTGCAATCTTAAAAATGGCGATTCCTGAATCATATAGAAAAGCTATTGAAAATAAAATTAAAGTTATTCAAGAAACTGCAACAATTAAATCTCAAACAATTCAAGCTGAACAAACGGCTCAAAGAAAAGTTGCGGAGGCGAAAGGTAATTACGAGGCAGCCATTTACGATGCCAAAACAAAAGAAATTATGTCTCAACCAAAAATGTTGGAATTATACAGAGCAGAGACGGATAGAATATGGGCACAAAAAGGTAAATCTCCTTACGGACAAAACAATGTTTTTGGGACTACATCAGGATTATTAATTAATAGAAACTAAAAATATGTTAGTAAATCTTAGTAGAAGTTCTTGGCACTCAAAGTATTATAATTTCGTTAAAGGATATTATCCTACTTACGAATTTAAAAGTTTATGTCCATATTTTTGGACAATAGTAACACTAATTTTGTTACTACCTGTAATTTTGATTTGGAAAGGGTTTAAAACTTTAATAGTTTCTCCAACCAAAAAGATTGTGAAAATCACAAAAAAAGAACCAAAAAATAAACCATATAAAGAACCAACTAAGTTCATAAAATGGTGTCAAAGAAATGATTTAAAAATAACAAAAGGGTTTCAATATTTGTATTTTGGACTTATGGGAGGATTATTAGTTCTTATGATTACCGCTGGTCTTTATGATTTATTTTCAACTAAAGGGTTTTTAATGGGATTAATTTATATCTTTGCAGGGATTGGAGCATTAACCACATCAGTATTATCAATATGGGGAATCATTTCGTTTTTTGAAACGGATACTTGGACAATGATTAAAGGAATGTCTTATTCAATAAAAAATAAAGTATGTCCCATGATAACTTGGGAATAAAACAATAAAAATGACCGCAGATATAAACATATTAAATGATTACATAAAAAGAGGGTTGGTGGTTAAAAATGACCATCCAACCCTTCCTATTTCAATATACAATTATTCTCGTACATGTCAGTACGAGAATAACTGGGATAGTATTACCAAAATGTGCCGAGGACTTATCTTGGATAATGAAGGTAATGTGGTTGCAAAATCATTTAATAAGTTTTTCAACTACGAAGAATTAACCTTTAAAGACATCCCCGAAGAAACTTTTGAAGTATATGAAAAATTAGATGGTTCTTTAGGTATTTTATTTTGGTTTAGAGGGAATTGGATTTTAGCAAGTAAAGGTTCATTTATTTCTGACCAATCAATCAGAGGAACCAAGATATTAAATGAAAAATACAATGTTGAAGTTTTACCAAAAGGTTATACTACCGTTGTAGAAATTATTTACCCTGAAAATCGTATTGTTTGTGATTATGGTGATGATGAAGAATTGGTTGTATTATGTATGATAAGTAATGTCTCAGGTAAGGAATTGGATTATACCTCAATGTTATCTATCAATGAAGTAAGTGGTTTACCAACCGTTAAAAAATACGATGATGTAACTAATTACGACATACTTAAATCTCAAATAACTCAAAACCGCGAAGGTTATGTTATTCGTTTTAGAAACGGATTTCGTATGAAAATAAAAGGGGAAGAATATGTTCGTTTACATAGAATCTTAACTGGATTCTCAAATGTTGACATATGGGAATATCTAAAAGATGGTAAAGATGTCTCTGAACTATTGGATAAAGTTCCTGACGAGTTTGATAAATGGGTTAAAACTACCATTAGAGATTTAAGATATGGATGTTATCAACTTAGAGAAACCGCAGGTAAATTACATGATGGGTTTAGATATGGCAAATACAATGACGTGGACCCTGAACCATCTAAAAAAGAATTTGCGGAATTCGTAATGAAACAACAAGAAGTCTTACACGCAATTATGTTTGCAATGTGGGACCATAACAACAAAAAAGTTGATGAAATAATTTGGAAGTTAGTCAAACCTAAATATTCAAAACCATTTTGGCAAAAAGAAATTGAACCATGAAAAATAAATTAAATGAGATTTACGATTCAAAAATCGTACACAATTCATTCTTAGATAAAGATTCCATTATTGATACAATGATGGACTCTTACATCTTAGGTTTAAATGAATCAGAACAAAAATATAATAAACTTAAATTGGCGTTTGAGTCCCTATTGGATTATTGGGGTGATTATGGAAATTATAATGCGTCAAGAAACCATATGGAAGAAATGTGGAGAGAGGAAGCAGGAATAATATGACAAATGAAGAACTTACTCAGGAATTATTGATTGAAGCAGAATCTTTAGGTTTCCGAAAAGAAGTATTAGAATTATCTAATAAAATTACACAGGAAAATAAATTTATGGACATTAACACGTCTATCGAAATAGCGTTTCAACATATGAAAACTAAATTACAAGAATACAATAAAGTATGAGTATAACAAAAAAATATATTGAGTTTATGTTGGAGAATGTAATTGGTTCCAACATCCGAGTTCAGTTACCAAATCCTCAAGAAGACGGAAAATTGTTTTGGACTAAATTAGGCCCGACAGTTTATATGAATGTTGAATTGGAAGTTATTGAAAAATATACCCGGTCGGTTAAGTTTAATTTGAAATTTGATAGATACGAAGTTGAGAAAATTATATTCATACCAATTGAATCTTCACCAATGAGTATTAAAGAAAAATTACACAACACTATTGAAAATTTAGTTAGTAAAACTTTCATCGGTGATGGGAGACAGGAAGAAATAAGACAGATGTATGAGGAAAAAAGAAAATAATATGTTAAACACAAGAGTAGAAGACAACCACTTTAATGAAGATGGTTCATTAATATCGTCACGGATTATAATTGAGGTTCCATTATCTCACGAAATGATGCAAGATTGTTATTCGTATGCAGCAATGGATGCGCCATCCGAAATTAAAAGAATGTTGATGGAATGTCTTGGTGATACAATTGATGAAATCATTTTAGGTAAAAGACCTGATAATGTTGATGAACAATGGTTAAGAAGAAAACTAATAGAAGTAAAAGTAATATGAAAATTAAACAAACACAAAAAGATTTATTCGTATGTTCCTGTCATAGTACGGAACATCAAATGGTTGTCCTATATGATGAGGACGAAATTGATGGTAAAGATTCAAATAAAATTGTTGAGTAATGGAATTATTAAACACACATCCAATTAAAAAATCTGATTTAGGTTTTCACGGAAATTTATTTGGAGGAAAATTACTGGCATGGATTGATGCCGCAGCCGCAGGGTATTCCATGCAATTATGCGATACACCAAGAATGGTTACCGTATCAATAGATAAATGTTATTTTGAAAAACCAGCTAAAGAAGGACAATTACTTAAAATATATGGTAGACCTTCTAAATTGGGTATCACCTCTGTAACATTATACATGGAGGCAAGAGCACATAATGTTTACACAAGTAATCAAGTAATTGTTTTAAAAACTAATATACGATTTGTTCGTATTGATGAAGAAGGAAATCCAATACCAATTAACGAAAAAGGTAGAAAAAAAATAGACATATTAATTGAGGATTATTTGAAAACTAACGAAATACAAAATTAGGATAAGATGAAAAAAAATACACGAATAGCGGTAATTGCTCACGACGGTAAAAAAGCGGATATGGTTGCCTTTATTATGAAGAGATTAGATTTCTTTAGAGAGGTTGATGTTATGGCGACAGGTACAACTGGAAAACATATTGAACACGCGGGACTTGATGTAAATTGTCTTAAATCAGGTCCTTTAGGTGGTGACGCACAAATTGCTTCGTTAATATCTGATGGTGAAATAGACGCTGTTATATTTTTTATTGACCCACTAGGTCTTCATCCCCATCAGGTAGATGTGAATATGTTATTACGAATTTGTAATGTTTATAATATACCATTGGCAACAAATTATTCCACAGCATCTTTATTAATAAGTGGACTAAAAAAAATTAAAACACACACAGATGACATACGATGAATTAGAAATTTGGCAATCAGTCCAATATAGAATGGAAGAAGAAGGTATTGATTATTGTTTTGAACATTATAGTCATTGGGATGAAATCAAAGATGAAGAATTTCATAGATTAAGAATGGGATTCTTACAATATATGAAAGAAATAAGAGAATATGTCGACAAAAAGGTCGACGAAGGAGAAACCTTTGAATTAGAAGGAGGATTTGACAATGAATAAAACAATTAAAAAACAAAAAAAAATGAAAAAATTATTATTAACATTAACATTAACATTATTCATCTCAATGATGATGAGTGCTCAAACATTTGTAAAATATTACGACTACGTAACTAAAACAGATAGAATTACACGCGCTATAGGTGAAATTGAACCAACAAACATAACAGCTGTGTTCAGTGGTAACGACAAAGGAGATATTCTTATTTTCTTTAATTCAGGAATGTCGGTTCATGTAGATAGATATTACAAAACTGGAAAAATATTAAGTGGATTATCTAAAGATAATTTTAGATACAGATACATTGAAACTCGCAATGAGAAAAAAGAAAAAATAATAATGCAACTTTTTGATGATATAGGAGTATTCAGAGTACATACTCAAGATGCCACATTTGAATATAAAGAAACCGTTAATTAAGATGGGTTGGTATGTAGTGGGCGTAATATATGTTGCAACATGGATTTTTGTTATTTATGAATTAATAACCGCACCTTTAATTAAAGACGATGAATAATACAGAAGTAATTGACGATGAATTTTGGGATTATTACAGTGGGTTACCAAATCCAACGTGGTATCAACATATAACAGGAATAGATGAGGAAGAAGATACAAGTGATGATAATGATACTTCAGTTACTACTGAATAAAATAAAACGAAAAAGAAAAAGTATATGGGATTTATAATAATCCCTATTAATTATTAAATTAACAATGGATAAAAAATTAAAAAAAATATTAAAAAAAGAAGTTAAACGACAAAAGTCAACTATAGAGTTAATTGCGTCTGAAAATTTTACATCAAAGGCAATTATGGAATTATGTGGGTCAGTATTCACAAACAAATACGCCGAAGGTTATCCACAAAGTAGATACTACAATGGATGTGAGAATATGGACGATGTTGAAGAACTGGCAATAAATGAGTTAAAATCTTTATTTAAGGTAGATTTTGCAAACGTACAACCTCATTCAGGTGCTAATGCCAATACAGCGGCGTTTCAGGCTTTAATATCGGTTGGAGACACAATATTAGGAATGGATTTATCTGCCGGAGGACATTTGTCACACGGTTCACCAGTTAACATTTCAGGTAAATTGTATAAAGCGGTTTCATACGGTGTATCACCTGATGGTTTGTTAGATTATGATGAAGTACGAAAAATTGCCAAAGAAACAAATCCAAAGTTAATTATCGCAGGAGCATCCGCATACTCAAGACGCATTGAGTGGGATACATTCAAAAGTATTGCTGATGAAGTTGGTGCTTACCTATTGGCCGATATATCACATTATTCAGGTTTAATTGCTTCAGGTGAATATCCTTCACCGGTGGGTTTTGCTGATGTTATTACCTCAACAACACACAAAACATTAAGAGGTCCAAGAGGTGGTGTTATTATGTGGAATAATCCGGTGTTTACCAAAAAGATAAATTCCGCTATTTTCCCCGGAACTCAAGGTGGTCCTTTAATGCACATAGTTGCTGCGAAGGCTCAATGTTTTATTGAAGCTAACACACCTAAATTCAAAAAATACACTAAACAAGTTATTTCAAATGCCAAAGTAATGTGTAAGGTGTTTAAGGAAAATGGTTTGAATATAATTAGTGATGGTACTGATTCTCATATGATACTTCTTGATGTTAGTAATACCAAATATAACGGTAAACAAGCGGCTGACTTATTAGAAAAAAATGGTATAACGGTAAACAAAAATAGTATACCTAATGACCCATTACCTTTCACACAGACATCTGGAATAAGAATTGGTACCGCGGCAGAAACTACTCGTGGGTTGGTGGAGAAAGATTTTAAGAAGATTGCGAATAAAATTGTAAAAATATTATTTAACGATAATGAATAAATTAGATAAAACATATCAGGACTTACTCCAAGATATCTTGGATAACGGAGTAGAAAAGAAAGACAGAACCGGAACCGGAACAATCTCTGTGTTCGGTAGACAAATCAGACATAAGATGTCAGAAGGATTCCCATTACTTACAACCAAGAAAATGCCATTCAAAACAATTGTAACAGAATTACTTTGGTTCTTACGAGGTGATACCAACATTAAGTTTTTGGTTGATAATAATTGTCATATTTGGGATGGTGATACTTATAAGAATTACGAAAT
>Ga0181351_1000122_pt1 | contig 20169 bp, 27 predicted proteins | sample Su13VDMM15SD_FD_170485 | JGI IMG/M metagenome (GOLD analysis project Ga0181351, IMG submission 170485) | Freshwater viral communities from Lake Michigan, USA - Su13.VD.MM15.S.D | ecosystem: Environmental > Aquatic > Freshwater > Lake | place: USA: Michigan | collected 2013-07-16 | reverse complement strand
TTGTTTTGAATCTGCCATGGCCGAAGGCAACCGAATGGTTGCAGCCGGCGAATGCGATGCCTTCAATGTGGGCATGAACTCAGGCGCCGCTGCTGGTCAAACTGTAATGTATCCGCATGTGCATTTGATCCCCAGACGCACAGGCGACTGTGAGGATCCTGTGGGCGGTGTGCGTGGTGTTATTGCAGGCCAGGCCAACTACAAGCAATCCGGCTATCAACAGCCGGCATAAGTAATGATCAAGCGGTCTTGGTGTCACTCCCGCTTTACAAACTCTGCCACCTATGCTATAATTACATAGGAGAAAAACATGGCAAACTCATCAGTCGACTTAATCCGTCATTTAGAAGAAAACTTACAAAACACTAGACCAGTGAACTACAGGTACACCAGCACCAAAGAGTATCACGACTCTTTTCCTTGCGCTTATCGTCAATGGCGTGCTGATAGTCACTGTAATCTAATACACGGCTACAGCTTCAACATGAAGTTTTACTTTGGCACCAATGATCTGGATGCTCGCAACTGGGCTGCTGACTACGGCGGTCTCAAAGAACTTAAAGGTGTATTGGAAAGTCAATTTGATCACACCTTGCTGGTGGCCGAAGACGATCCTGAACTGGCCTTTTACAAAGAGATGGAACGGCGCAAATTGGCCAAACTAACAATTCTACCCAAACTGGGCTGTGAAGGTCTAGCTGATCAGTTGTACAAATATGTGAATGGGGTTTACATTCCGGACATGTGGGGTCAAGCTGAGTCCAAACGCCTGTGGTGTTATCGGGTAGAAGTGCGAGAAACACAAAGTAACATGGCTTTTCGCGAAGGTCACCGTGAGTGGAACGAGGACTTGTTTGCGTGAGAAAACTAGTAACCGGTGCAGAAGTTCCTGAACTGGACAAGGTAGTGACACTCACAGTCGAAACCAAGTGTCCTGCCAAGTGGATGTTGTTTGACATGGAAACTGGAGAAATGTATTCTCCATATGATACTCCTGGAAAACTGCAATGGAAAAAAGTTGATCAAGATCAACATCCAGTGCTGAAACTTTTAGAGATTTATTCAAATGAAAAAATATAACATAGCAATCTTGCTGCCTACTCGTGGCAGAACACATGCCTTGGATCGCAGTGTGCGCACCTTGATCAGCAACGCACATGACATAAAGAATGTACAGATCATGTTTGGGTTTGATCGAGACGACACAGTGGGACTTGATCATTTTCGAACTAGTCTCCAGCCCGAACTGGATCAGCAGGGTGTGGACTACGTGGCTGTGCAGTTTAACCCCCTGGGCTACATCAACATCAATCGTTATGGCAATATCCTGGCTGAACATGCTGACGCAGACTGGTACATGTTCTGGAACGACGATGCTATTATGGAGACGGCTGAGTGGGACAGAATGATCGGCGAACGCACTGGTGAGTTTCGACTGTTGGCAGTGCACACTCACAATGATCACCCTTACAGCATTTTTCCCATTGTGCCTGCAGAGTGGATGGACATTCTTGGCCACCTGAGTCCGCATCAGATGATTGATGCTTGGTTGAGTCAACAGGCCTACATGTTGGACATCATGGACCGGCTAGAGATCTATGTCACGCACGATCGTCATGATCTCACTGGCAACAATGCTGATGCAACATTTCGTGGTCGAACAGCACTAGAAGGCCGTCCTTATGATCCCATGGATTTTCATCATATCTCCAACACTCAGCGTCGTATGGTAGAATGTGAAAAACTTGCAGTTTACATGCGATCTATGGGCACGGATACTGCCTGGTGGAATAGTGTCAAAGCTGGTACACAAGATCCCTGGGTCAAACTCAAAGAATTTGATACCAATCATCAGATGGTACAGTTAAACATGAAAGTTGATTCCGGCGGCCAAGTAAATTATACTCCTGACAAATGACTCAGAAAATTCACAGTCAAAGCCAACCGGGCACTTTGTTAGCATGTGTGATGTCAGCCGTTGACGCTGCAGGTCGCACGGATGCAGCGGATGCAGAAGAAATATTACAAGCCAGTATGATGCGATTACCCACCGGCAAAACTATTGCTCCGCACTGTCATCTGCCACAGGTGCGAACTACCACGGGCACCTGTGAAGCCTGGGTTGTGGTTTCAGGTCGTTTGATAGCACAGGTGTTTGATCTTGACCAGTCAATGGTTGCAACTGTGGGGTTGACTGCAGGTGACTGTATGATCTTGTATCGCGGTGGGCACAACTTCACAGTGGTATCTGCAGATGCTGTGATGTACGAAATCAAGAACGGCCCCTACAACGGGCCTGAATCAGACTCGAAAAAAATTCAATGAAAACACTGGTATTTGGATCCACAGGTGGCATTGGTTCCTGTGTGAGTCGTCAATTGACTCAACAAGGACATCAAGTTGTGAATGTCACTCGTGCTGAATTAGAATGTAGCAATGACCTTTTAGAACAACAAATCTCAGATGTTATTGCCCAAACAAAACCAGACTGGATATTCAACTGTATTGGTACGTTGGGCACCAATCAAAGCACGTACCGAGAAGTATTTGATGCCAACTTTGGTAGTGCCTGGGCCATTGTGCAACACTATATTGCCCACCCCGATCAAGCAGTCAAAATTGTACTAACCGGAAGTGCTGTACACAACCAACCTCGTCGCAACCTGGTACTGTATGCTGCCAGCAAATCAGCCCTGCACAACATGTGGCAAAGCACTGAAGACATATTTGCCGGAACCAATGTACACATTGCCTTGATACATCCTCCCAGAGTCAACACACCAATGTTGAATGGTAGACCAGGTGCCAGTTTGGAGCCAGAATACATGGCTCAGGTCATGATAGATTTGACACGCACAATGAAAAGTCGTACACTACTAGAACTAGGAACTTAACAATGAAAACAGCATTTATTACAGGCATTGCAGGACAAGACGGCAGTTATTTGGCCGAACATCTGCTGGAACAGGGCTACAGAGTCACTGGCATCATTCGACGTAATTCAACTGTGGAGCATCAAAAGGATCGCATTGGCAATCTGCCAGTGGAAGTGGAATACGGTGACCTAACTGATCAAAGCAGTCTGGAACGTGCACTGCGACTGTATCAGCCGGATGAAATCTACAACCTGGGTGCACAAAGTCATGTGCGTATCAGCAGCGACATTCCACAGTTTACCGCACAGGTCAATGCATTGGGAGTGATCAACATGTTGGAAGCCTATCGTACTGTGGTTCCTGAAGCTAGATTTTATCAAGCTAGCAGCAGCGAGATGTTTGGATCCAGTGTGGATGCTGATAACTATCAGCGTGAGACCACTCCCATGAGACCGGTGAGCCCATATGGTTGTACCAAGGTGTTTGCCTACAACATGGTACATCACTATCGCAAAGCCTACCAGTTGCATGCGTCAAATGGTATCTTGTTCAATCACGAAAGCCCGCGACGTGGCTCAAATTTTGTGACCAACAAAGTGGTCAAGGGTGCTGTGGAGATTGCTCTGGGCCTGAACAATCAGTTGGAGATGGGCAATATGGACAGCTATCGTGACTGGGGTCACAGCTATGATTATGTGCGAGCCATGCACCTGATTACACAACAAGACCAACCTGACGACTTTGTGGTGTCCACTGGCATCACTAGATCTGTGCGAGACATGTGTGAATATGTATTTGGAAAACTGGGATTGAATTATCAAGACCATGTGATTCAGAATCCTAAATACCTTCGCCCTGAAGAACTGCCTTACTTGCGTGGAGACAACACCAAGATTGTCAAGCAACTGGGATGGCAACTCACATACACATTTGAAGCACTCATGGACGAAATGATTGAGCACTGGCAACATATCTACAACTGCTAACAACGCAACGATTAACATGAAAAGATTATTTACATTTGGGTGCAGTTATACCAATTATCAATGGAGCACCTGGGCAGACTGTTTGGCTCCAGAGTTTGATTATTTTGAAAATTGGGGTCAGAGTGGCGCCGGCAATCACTTTATCTTTAATTCTGTAATGGAGGCGGACCAACGTCATAATTTTGGGTCTGGGGATACTGTGATAGTGTGTTGGAGTACTTTTACAAGAGAAGACAAGTATGTACAGAGGCGTTGGCACACACTGGGCAACATGTTTAATTGTTCAACATACAATCCTGAATATCTCAAGACTCATATTGACGAAAGAGGTTGTGTAATACGTGATCTTGCATATATCAAAGCAGTAAAAACATTGTTAGAATCCAAACCTCAGTTGAATTGGCGATTCATTAGTTTAGCCAATCTCAAAGCTGGTTTTCAATGCGAAAGTGAGCCGGGCGAACTCGAAGACGTCGTGGCGGTGTATGCTGATGTTCTTGAATCAGTATTGCCCAGTTATCAAGATATGCACAATAAAAAAGTGATATTCCCAGGAACCTGTTGGCCGGTGGAGGCATCCAGATTTGATATGTTTTTAGATTCTAGAGCGGAAGATCCACATCCTACTCCCGAAGAGCATCTGGCTTATCTAGATGCAGTGTTGCCTGGTTGGGTGACAAAAGAATCGACTCGTGTTAAAATGCATGAGGAAAGTATTAATTTAACAAAAAATCTCAAGCAAAGAGCAATCTCAAAGGTAACAAGACTATGAAACTCAAAGTAAGCGAACTATTTTATTCAGCACAAGGCGAAGGCCGCTATGTAGGCGTTCCTTCAGTATTTCTACGCACATTTGGTTGCAACTTTACATGCTCGGGATTTGGCTGCAAGCCTGGAGTGAAATCCACAGAAGCAGACGAAGTGGCCAAGAAGGTCGAGCTGTACAAGACTTTTGAAGAACTACCCTTGGTCACAACTGGCTGCGACAGCTATGCGTCATGGCACCCAGATTTCAAACATCTCAGTCCCACATACACAGCACAAGAACTAGCAGACCGCATGACTGAACTGCTGCCCAATGGTGTATGGCAACAGCCCAACGGCAATCCTGTGCACTTGGTGATCACAGGCGGAGAACCCTTGCTGGGTTGGCAACGTGCCTATCCTGAACTGTTGGATATTCTAGCCGAACGTGGTCTGCGGCACATCACATTTGAAACCAACGGTACCCAGGAACTCACTAGAGATTTCAAGCATTATCTAATCAACTGGTTTGGCGAAATCACTTTCAGCGTCAGTCCCAAGCTGAGTGTGAGTGGTGAAGCTTGGTCGGATGCTATCCGGCCTGATGTGGTCTGGGACTATGAATCCTACGGTGTGACCTATCTCAAGTTTGTGGTAGAAAAGCCTGCGGACTTTGACGAACTGGATCGTGCTGTGGCCGAATATCGCAGTCGTGAATTTGCAGGCCCTGTGTTTGTGATGCCCGTGGGCGGTGTGGTGTCAGTGTACAACGGCAACAGAATCAACGTGGCCGACGAAGCACTCAAACGTGGCTACTGGTACAGTCCACGATTGCATGTGGATATCTGGGGCAATGGCTGGGGGAAATAAATGTTCAACAAAATCAAAAAGTGGCTTGGCAATGACCAGCCTGCAGCAGATGGTCCGGTGCCCCCAAAGCCTAAACTTAAGGCACCAAAAGCCAAGCCTCCTGCCAAGAATGAGAAAGAGCTTGCAACTGAAAAAGGCGAACCCTATGTGGCTGTGTTACGCATGGATGTGGATCCCGAAAACTTACACCAAGGTGCGTTTGAACTGGACTGGAACGAAATCTTTATTGCTCGCTTGGTCAAAGCTGGCTACATGATCAAGAAAGACGACACTGACGCAGAAATTGTGGATCGCTGGTTTCAGAACGTGTGCCGCCATGTTGTGATGGAAACTTGGGAACAAGAACAGGCCATGAACAAGTCTGGCATCTGGGTGCGCAGCACCGACATCGGCAACGGACGCAGCGAAGTATCATGATTTTCAATCACATCAAACAGCTCAAGGCAGAAGGTAAACGAATTGGCATCACTTTCTCAACTTTTGACATGTTGCATGCAGGTCATATTGCCATGCTATCTGAAGCCAAGAACCACTGCGACTATTTGATATGCGGCCTGCAAACTGACCCCACAATTGACAGACCTGAAACCAAGAACACACCTATACAAAGCATTGTGGAACGACAGATTCAGTTGGCAGCTTGTCGCTATGTGGATGAAGTTGTGGTTTATCAAACCGAACAAGATCTTGTTGACCTCTTGCTAATCCTACCATTGGATGTTCGTGTGCTTGGTGTAGAATATCAAGATAAAGAATTTAGTGGCAAGCATGAATGCTATCAACGCAACATCGAACTGGTGTTCAATGACAGGGATCATTCATTCTCTAGTTCAAGCCTGCGTCGACGTGTGGCCGCAGCCGAAAGCCACAAGGCGCTGTCACAGAAATGATATTGTATGTGAATGGTGATAGCCATGCGGCTGCTGCTGAATGTGTAAATTCTCATGCCTGGGCCTGTGACGATGGCCTGTATTGGGGTCTGGGACAACAGCCTCATCCTGACAACGAGCGTGTGAGCTTTGGATGCGAGCTAGCCAATTGGATGAACGCCATACTGTATCTTGATGCACAGGCTGGAGGTTCCAACGCTCGTATCATGCGTACCACTCGAGACTGGATACAAACACAAACAGCAGAAATTCTCAAAGACACATTCATGGTTCTACAGTGGAGCACCTGGGAGCGACAAGAATGGTTGATCAATGGTCAATACCATCAAGTCAATGCATCGGGTATTGATCATGTGCCTCCAGAATATCAACAACGGTATCAGGAGTTTGTGACCAACATTGACTGGGCACAATGCCAATCGCAAGCACACAATGACATCTATCAGTTTCATCTATACCTACAGGATCAAGGCATTGCACACGTGATGTTCAATGGCAACAGCCATTTTGAGGCACAACCAAAGTACTACAACTGGCACAGTTGTTACATGGATCCTTACAATCCTGCCCAGACGTTTGATGGTGTGCTGCGAAATCACGGCTTTCAAACAGTAAACCCACACAGTTGGCATTTTGGGCCGGATGCCCATTGCTTTTGGGCTGAACATGTGCTACAATACATCAAGACCCACAAACTTCTGAACACATGAAATACCTTCTAATTGATACCAGTAACATGTTTTTTCGTGCACGGCATCAAGCACACCGTGCCAGCGACACCTGGACCAAACTGGGTTTTGCCCTGCACTTGACTTTTATGAGCGCCAACAAGGTTGCTCGTGATCTTGGAGCAGACCACGTGGTGTTTGCACTGGAAGGTCGATCGTGGCGCAAAGATGTGTACAAACCCTACAAGGCCAATCGTGCTGTGGCACGTGGTGCCATGACTGAGACTGAATCTGAAGAAGACAAGATGTTTTGGGAGACTTATGAATTGCTGACTCAATATCTCTCGGCCAAGACCAATTGCAGTGTGATCCGCTGTGCCACTGCCGAAGCAGATGATGTGATTGCTCGCTGGATCGCACTGCATCCACAAGACCAACATGTGATTGTGAGTTCAGACTCAGATTTTGTGCAAATGATTGCGCCCAATGTCAAACTCTACAACGGCATCAATGAACACTTGTTTGCTGTGGATGGTGTCACAGACAATCGTGGTCGCAGCTTGGCATTCACTGTTGAAAGCAACAGTAAAATCAAAGTAGGCAAGCCTGACCCCAAGTTTGTAGCACCTGCAGACTATCAGCATTGGGCACTGTTCATGAAATGTATGCGTGGCGACTCTGGTGACAATGTGTTTTCGGCCTATCCCGGTGTGCGAGTAAAGGGCACCAAGAATCAAGTGGGCTTGACCGAAGCATTTGAGGATCGTAATCGCCGTGGATATTCTTGGAACAACATGATGTTGCAACGTTGGTCTGATCACGAGAAAGTAGAACACCGAGTTCTAGACGACTACGAACGCAACCGCACCCTGATTGATCTCACAGCACAGCCCGAAGATGTCAAGGCTGCAGTAGATGTTGCCATTTGCGAACAAGTCAGCCACAAAGATGTAGGCATGGTAGGAGCACACTTTTTAAAATTCTGTGGCAAGTACGATCTTGTCAAACTCAGCGATCATGCGGATGCCATGGGTCGTTGGTTGAACTCAACATATCAAGGAGTATTAAAATGATCGAAGCAAAACCAGTTATTCCCGACAGATACTGGATCCTTAAACAGGACAACCGCAAGATTGGACAAATTGAAGCAGATGAATCTGGAGTCACTGTGAAGATACAGAACCGTGTGGCTGGCTACAAAACCATCCGGATGGCCAGTCGCGAAGCCAACATTGAATTTACCAAGTTGTCCAGTGTCAAGCCAGCCACCAACCAAGTGCATGGGTTCGAAGTTACTGGACGTGTGTACAATCCTGTATGGGATGTGAAACACCGATTGCCGTTGTTTACTCGCGACACCAAAAGCAAAAGCTGGTACGCTGCTGGTTGGTACATGGTCAAACAACACCGTGCCTGGAAGGCTGTGCAGAACCCCAAACTAATTACCTTGCAACGTTATCAGTATCAAGGTCCATTTCATACACAACAACAAGCAGAGATAAATGGTAGCTAATCTTGTAACGATTGGTGATAGTTGGCCAGCCGGCGCTGAATTAAAAAATCCTAAGTTATTATCTTTTCCGGCACTGATTGGTGAACGGTTGCATATTAAATCTATAAATTTAGCTGTGCCAGCCACCAGTGCAGATCAAGCATTGTACACGTTGATAAATGCATCGTTGCCAATTTGTAACAATACGTTGGTTCTTTTTTGTTTAACTGGCATCTCAAGATCAATGAATATTAAAGATGACAGACCCAAAGAGATACACCCCACATCAAATACACCAGCTTCCAAAGCATATTACAAATTCATCCACAGCAATCAACTTGATAAGTTTAATCGAATAAGAAATATATTGGCCGCACAATATTTTTGTCAAAAAGTAGGATGCAAAATTTTATTTGTCAATAACTGGGATCAAACCCCCAGGCATCACACTGTTGACGAATCATTGTTTTATACTAAGACACTAACTGAAATATTAAATCTCAAGCATGATGATTCAGAATTTGATAATAATATGTCTAAACATGAATATATAACACCTAACCTGTGCCATCCAAATGTCAACGGACACTCTATAATTGCAGAAGAACTCAGTAATTGGATAAAGGAAAAATTAAATGAACCCGTTTAGAGATCAAGAAAAGTTTATGCGAGCATGCGATCAAAAAACTGATGCGTATGCAATTTCTCAGTACAAGATGTATCTGAATCTAATAGACGAAGAACATGCTGAACTCAAACAAGCAGTTGCAGACAATGACATGACTGAACAGTTGGATGCCTTGATCGATATCCTGGTGGTCACAATTGGTGCTATCCACAGTGCTGGATTTGACGGTGAAGGTGCATGGAAGGAAGTCATGAGCACAAACTTTGCCAAGATTGATCGAGAAACAGGCAAGGTTCGCAAGCGTGAAGATGGCAAGGTACTCAAGCCTGTGGGTTGGAAAGCACCTGAACTTGCGCCGTTCTTGAAAAAGTAATATTGAACATGAGCCTACACATCAATCGCTTTGTGGATTCAATCAAGGCACACGAAGCACGTGGACAACGTGATTTCACAATGAGTCTGCGTGACGCCAAAGATTTACATGCTGACATTACCAAACTGTTGCTGACTTTGAATACCATGCGAGAACAGCACACACAAGACAGCCAAGTGATTGAACTACAGATCACTGGCGGAGACTTTAAAAACTCCTAGTTTATGGCATAAATAATGCTAGGAGCAAATCATGTCGAGACCCAAACCCACAGTTCTTATCGAACACACTGATCGTCACACTTACAAAACTGAACAAGTGCTGGCGAGTGAGGGTGTGTGGGCAGTGTTTTACAACTCTAAACCCATCAACCTCAAGACTGGCAACATGCTGACTCAGTATCCCGGTCCCAAGTACAAAAAGGTCTCTTTCTCCAATCCAGGACATGCCAAAAACTTGGCCCTCAAACTCAACACACAGTTCAAGACCGACAAGTTCACTGTGGTATTGCTAACTCAAGGAACTCAGATATATCCATGATTCGAATATACACACATCAAAATCAGAACAGGCTGGTCCGGCCCAAGCCGCTTAGTATTCATGAATTGCACAGAAATTTGTTGTATCCTGCAGCTGATCATACAAACACCAAACTATGGGAAACTGAACATTTTATCAACACACTAAAAAAACTGCCCCATAGCGACAAACATTTTGAATTCTGTAATTGGGACAAAGACATCCCGATCAGTCGTCAAGGATATTATCTGTTGCACTATGGATCCAGTCGAGAAATCCAGGACAATCTAGGATTTATTTTTTTGCCTCCTGAAGTACGGGATCAAATCAATGACGGTACATTGACGTTGTTGGTGGCATTTGTTTTTGAAACATTTGACAATAATATTTCAATTGCAAGCTGGCAAAGTAAGTTTTGTCTTTTGCTGTCTGCGTTGGGCATAACTCGGCCAAATTCTGTCAAGGTGTTGCTTGGTGCAAACAGCAAAGTCATGCATGAACATTGCGACTGGCGGGTGGCCTGGATTTATTATCCTTGGTTTGAAGCATCATTGCAAGCAGAGGCTCAATCTTATTACAAAGATATTGATCAGCTGCCTAAATACAGCCCGGCCGCATCTAAAAAATATAAATTTTTAAGTCTTAATCTTAATCCAAGATCACATCGCTTGATAATGACTTCTATGCTGGAATTCCTTGATGTGGTAAAATATGGATATGTTTCTTGGTCAGGTACCAATAATAGGCTTTTGCCCGAAACTAGTCATTTGAACTTGTTCTCAACTGGTATCAAACAAAACAGCGCTTTTGAACAATTCATGATGTTGAATCATCGGCTGACCGGCACCTATCACAACAGCACTGCGGATACTGATACCGGGCAGACTGCTCCAACCTGGATGTCATCTATGCCGTTGTATCAGCAGGCAGAGTTTGAATTAATCAACGAAACTCATCATCAAAATATTGGTGATTTGATTTTCTTGACCGAAAAAACATTTCGTGCTTTGTTTGCTGGCATTCCGTTTTTGTTGTTTGGCAACCCCGGAAGCCTGGCCCTGCTGCATCAATTGGGATACAAAACATTTCCTAAAGTTTTTGATGAGTACTACGATGAAATTTATGCACCCATGAGATCTGTAGAATTTGTTGCTGGCCAAGTGCACAAGGTATGTACTCATAGCCCTGGTTGGTCTAACATGTTGTACCATCAAGAAACAACAGACATTGTGAATTTTAATCAAAAGCATTTTTGGACAAAGATGCATGCTCCTGAAATATGGAAAGCTATTATTCACAGCAACAACTAACACCAGGTGCGAGACCGGCCTAAACTCACACAAAGTTGGCTGGATCAACTGGATTCAGAGTTTCGTCCTGATCTTGACAGTGCCATGCGGCTGTGGTGGCGCAACATCAGAGACACAGGAGGCCTGGGCCTGAGTGATGTGGGATATGATTGGCTCACACAACAACTAAAATTGCCACACTGGCGCTATGTGATACCACATACCGGTGCCACCAGCATGAGCCTACAACGCCAATTCACACTGGACCGACACTGTCCCTGTGTGTATTGGTGCCATGGCAACAATCGACATTTTGAACTGGTGTTGTTTGACAGCCGTGAAGCTGTGGCATATCAGTTGTACGGCGATCTAGATCGATATCTTGATGCCCTGTCTCGCGATTGACCAAAAAAAACATAGCTAAAGTACACACCTGGTAGTACTACAAAAGTACTACTTTTTTCATGTGCAAAAAAGGTTGACTCAAAATGCCCGATTTGCTATAATATACACATGGACACAAAAAACACACCCCGTAAAAAACGATCAGATCGTACGCATGTGATTTACATGTTGCAATCTGGCGCGGATTTTTACATTGGCGTTACTGCCAAAACTGCCGGCACAGTGAACCGTAGTGTTCAGACTCGTTTCAACAAGCATGTGTATCGTAGCAGAACTGAAGACAAGAACTGGGCACTGTATGAGTGCATGCGCGAGCGCGGAGCAGACAGTTTTGCAGTGTTGATTGTTGACGCAGTGCGTGGCAAAAGCGCCGCTCATGCTCTGGAGCGTGAACTCATACGTGAGTATCAGCCCAACCTGAACAGCGATATTCGTGGGTGCTGATTCGGTTGACCCTTATTCACCAAAATGCTATAATATACACATAGACAGCAAAAAGGAGCCAGAATGTTTTATATCGTTGCTAAAGGTACTGGGTTAATTGTAACAGACGGTCCTAACAAGACTCGTGCATACAAAACTTTCCCTGCAGCTCACGCCACCCGCACTCGTCTTTGCCGCAAAGCAGGTTGGAGCGTGGACCAACTGCTCATTGTGAGCCGTGACACTTACCGGACTCCCAAGATGACAGTAAAGAATTTGATGAGCGGCGTACCGGTGGAAATTGATGCAGACACTCCTTGGTGTTGCAACCCTGCGTCAGAAACTTACTGGTCAATGTAAAACAGTTGACAGTAATCGCCAAAACCGTTATAATTAACACATCGCAACAAGGAGCCAGAAATGATCAAGCAATTTGTCCAAGTCAGTGCCCACAGAGACAGCAATAATTTTGCACATTGTAGCAATCTGAGTCTGATGGCTGATCGCGATATGAGCGCCCTACAGGCTCTGCACTACCTGCAGGTCATGGCCGATGACTATGCCCAGCGCGGATATGCCATTGAATGGATCCGCGAAGACTGGGATGCGGCCTACGAAGAAATGTACGGTGATCTGTTTGAGTCCCGTGCCGTGTTTAACTGAAACAGGAGTTGAAGAATGTACAATTTAATTCTGGTGCTGGCCACTGGTGTTACCACTGTTGGCAACTATGCAGACCTCACAGCATGCCAAGCAGAGCTGGCACAATTTCACAAGCAAAATATCACAGCGGCCTGCGTACAGCAACCCAGTGCCGAACAAAGCATGGCCAAGGCCATGGTCATGATGCAGAATTTTATCAAAAGCATGGAACAAAAATGACACTCAATGAAAAAATGAATCAACATATTGATCAGTTGATTGCTGAACTTGAACAAGCAAAACTCACTCGCACATATCTACAACGCAGTGCCGCAGTGCAGATGATTGCAGAAAAATGCAGCGACTACAATGAATACTGGACCGAACGTTTGTACAGTCTAGTAGATTAGTATTGACACAGGAACACTGTGGCTAAGTAATTGACTATGCAATTTTTACCTGAACTTGAACTGATCGACCGCCTGTGCATTGCACGAATCAAATATGAACGCACCTCCAGGGGCAATCAAGCTGAACTGGACTGGTACGAAGCACGGCACCAGGAACTGCAAGCACGATTGACCCAGAGCCAATGCATCACTCTGGAATATAACATTGCCGAGATAACCCGGATCCACAATCAGATCTGGGATCTGGAATGGCAGTTGAAATCTGGTGTGGAGCACCTGTTGGATCTGGCTGAAATTGGCCGGCGAGCCATTGCCATCCGCGACTGGAACAACAAGCGCATCACCTACAAGAACTCCATTGCTGAACTGTTTGGTCTAGAATTAAGAGAGATCAAAACAGATCATCTCAGCGATGTCGAACAACTGTTCAAAACCGTAGACACTAAATAACATTCCTGTTAGAATATAGTTTAGGGACCTTAGCTCATTAGGTAAGAGCAGCAGACTCATAATCTGTTGGTGGAGTGTTCGAATCACTCAGGTCCTACCAAACATCTGGTGTTAGTATAATGGATAATACAGCGGATTTCTACTCCGCGAATGTGGGTTCGATTCCTGCACGCCGGACCAGACAATGCGACTGTGGTGGAATGGTATACACAGCAGACTTAAAATCTGCCGCCCGTAAGGGATTGAGGGTTCAAGTCCCTCCAGTCGTACCAAATCTTAGGAGATCGAGTGATGAGTAAACTGCCAAGTTCTAGTCCTGATCGTCATACCTTCCATCTTGACGCATATCGTGCACGTCAGGAAGAAGACGGTGAAGACATCAGTGACGAATACGTGGCCATGCTGGAGCAGATTCGCTTGCAAGATCGAAACAAGTGGGAGGATCCTGAGAGACGATTCAACAACATGGAGTACGATCTTGTGACCACTGACTGGATCTTGGCCAAGACCCGTGAGTCAGAATCCTATGCACAGAATCTTTATGCTGCCTTGTGCAACAACGATTTTCAGCGCAACGATGTTTGGCCACGGCTTAACGATCAAAAATGGCACTGTAGTTGGCGCTATGCTGGCGGTGTCATTGCTGACATGCAACAAAAAGGTGATTACATCGACTGGTACTGCTCGGGCATCAACAACGGCGACTGGCAACGAACACCCGAGGAAGTGGCTGCAATGACTCCTGATCAAGAGGAACACTATCACATGATAGAGAAGTTTGTGAGTGAAGGTGTTATCACTGACGAAATTCGAGAGGACCTGTTCCGTCTGGGCTGGTTGGTGATAGATTCACTTGACAGCATACGAGAATAAATATATACTGCAAGTTAAGACTGTATGAAGTAGACAGAAAAGGATTCTGGACGGGGGTGCGAATCCCCCCAGGTCCACCATAAACACATTGGACTGGGAGTATTTTTGCAAAAAGACCTCTGGTGTGTTTATGATGGGCCTGCATAGTTTCGACAGGGTCACAAGTACGGAAATGGACAGTCCGGCAATGTAGAAGCCGTTAGGATTGGGGCAACCCGGTCGCAGAAGCAAAAAAAGTAAACGCAAACGACTCACAGTTCGCATTGGCTGCTTGAAAAAGCAACCTAGGGTAGGAAATACCTCGTAACAGAAATCACCAAAAAGGCCACTTTGGTGGTCTTTTTTCTTGACTTTTTTGTCGCAGGCATATATAATACACTATGATGACGCAAGTTGCACTCACACTCAATCTAATACCAACCAGCTATGAGCTGGCCTATGAGAGCGATTGCCGGCGAGGTCTTTGTCACTATAGTTAAAAACGTACTACATTCACAAAGACCCGCACACTAGGCGGGTTTTTTTATGGCGCTGGTAGACACAAAACCGCATCAGTGTTATACTAGAGACTAGTTAGAAACAAAGACAGTTGATCGAGACTACTTTGTATGTTCGTTAAAAATTTAATTATGGTGTACTCGGATTCAGTTCTGAGCACTATATGTAAGCACAATGCCGAACAGTCAAATTGCCTTGAACAAGCAGATGAGTGTTGTGTTTTCATATAGTGGAGCATTCGTCTATCGGTTAGGACAGTGGGTTTTCAGTCCACCAAGAGCGGTTCGATTCCGCTATGCTCTACCAAGTTTAGGACAGTTGGCCGAGTGGTTGAAGGCGACGGACTGTAAATCCGTTCTGTAAAAAGCGCAGTGGTTCAAATCCATTACTGTCCACCAAATTTAGGTGCGTTCATATAACGGTCATTATCCTGGATTGTCTATCCAGAGACGGGAGTTCGACTCTCCCACGCATCGCCAAGTTTTTGCCCCGGTGACGGAATTGGTATACGTGTTGGTCTTAGAAGCCAAATTTTAGGAGTTCGAGTCTCCTCTGGGGCACCAAATTTGCAGTTTTTGTCTGGAGTAATATTCCTGGACACGGATAAAAACAGAAATGTTCTGCGCCAAGTTATGCCCTGGACTGTGTTGCGAGTCAGATTTGAAGCTGAACGTAGACAGGTTCAATTCCTGTTAGGGGCGCCAAGTTTTGTTAGAGTGTTAGCAAGAGAAAGTCACGCTGTCTAGGTTTCTTCGAAGGACCAAAGCAGTAGAAGGTCATGGGTTCGACACCCACCCTGCGGTTCGGAACTGCAGGGGTCCATTGAGGCGACTAAACTGGACCGGTATCCCAAGTAACTTACCGACTCCCGCTCGAGCTTGTTAATTCGGGTGAATGGCAGCAATAACGTGGTGCTGCTACTTTAACAAATTCAATATGCCAGCGAGACTTGGGAGTCAGAGAGGCCTTATAGACCTTTTAGCGCCAGATTAGCGTTCTTGAGAGGGTTCAATTCCCTCCGCTGGTACCAAGTTAAGCAGATCATGTGGCGAAAAAACTCATTGACGATGGGCCCAACTGCCGGGGACCGAGACTAAATCCTGAACCGCTGACGTTGAAAAATACGAGACTGCTAGTCACAGTCGACTCATGTTCAGGAAGGTGGCAACACCTTCAAACGTATAGCAGTGGCATGATCAGCTTATTCAAATTCAGTTGACAACAAATCCAAGTTGTTGTACACTACACATAAATAAAACATCGCGGGAAGGGTCCGGTCACCGGCAGGGTCTCATAAGCCTTTGCAATCCTTGGTTCAAATCCAAGTCCCGCAACCAAACATACCATTTTTGCTGTGAGTCATAAATAACTTGCAACAAAAATTCAGTGGTTGACAACAATCACTGAATACGTTATAATAGCAACATGATGAACACAAACACTTTCGACCGCATGCATTCCGTACAGACCTTGGCGCAGCCCTGGTCACGTGCCTTTGCCTGCGGCAAAAGTATTACAGGGAATCACAGGGTCCGAGAAGGAATCAGTTGCGTGTAACAGCAGTAACTCACAAACTTCAAGGACCCTGGAACTAAAAACTCCAGGGTTTTTCTTTATGTGCAATGAGTAACGAGGACTCGGCCAGCACACTAAACCAGGCAAACGGGCGGACGGGACACATGAACGTGTGGCGATAACACACTAGTAAGACTCCTGGTCGGGGTATCAACCCCGTCATGTCCAGTAGCAATACTGGGCATTCTAAAACACACCAAGCTGGCCTGGGTTGAGATGTCGCAGATGGTGTGTTTTAGAATGTATGGGCTGTAGGTGTTGTTGGGGGCACACGGGCTTTGCAAGCCTGGAGGAACGGTTCGATCCCGTTACGGTCCACCATATGTTAATGTATCGCTAGCTCAATTGGCAGAGTTCTGGTCTCCAAAACCAGCGGTTCGGGGTTCGAATCCCTGGCGGTACGCCAAGTTTTTTGTTGGGGGTTAGTGTAGCGGTAACACTACAGACTTTGACTCTGTCATCACTGGTTCGATCCCAGTACCCTCTGCCAAAATAATGCCTGCTAGCTCAGTGGTAGAGCACCGTCTTGATAAGGCGTAGGTCCTTGGTCCGATTCCAAGGCAGGCAACCAAATATATGTTGACACTGTTGGTCAACTGCTATATAATAGCAATATTCGTTTTGGAATGGTCCCATAATGGTATTGGAGCGGCTTGCTAAGCCGTCGGTCGGTTAAACGGCTTCTCGGTTCGAGTCCGAGTCATTCCGCCAAGTTTTATTCCTCAGTAGCACAGCGGTAGTTGCGCGACACTGTTAATGTCGATGTCGGTAGTTCGATCCTACCCTGAGGAGCCAAACAAATCCATACTCTCCCTTGACGAGCAAGGTCCCTGGATTTTTCTTTTTGCCCTACTAGTACAATGGCAGTACACTGGTTTTGTAATCCTGTGATGGCAGTTCGATTCTGTCGTGGGGCACCACTTTTTATCCCGGTTGTAGTGTAATGGCAACACAGGTCCGTATACAACCAATGAAGGTTCGATTCCTTCCTCCGGGGCCACTCAATGCGTCTTTAGCTCAGCTGGATCAGAGCACTGGTTTACGAAGCCGGGGGCCGGGAGTTCGAGTCTCTCAGGACGCACCAAAAAACAGTTGACAACATTCTGCAATTGTTGTACAATCAAAACTTAAACAAAAGAGGTACTACATGAAGCGACCAGCTAAACTGTAGTGTCAACCCAGATCCCATGTCGGTCCGGAGTTGGCACTTGAAAGACAATTCACGACTGAGTATGGGATCATAGTGAAATGGTTATCACAGCAGACTTTTAATCTGCCAATTCCCGGTTCGAGTCCGGGTGGTCCTACCATTTAGTGAAATACATTAGCCTGACTGAAACGGGCATCGAGTACGTGGGGCGTGGAAGAAGGTTCGATTCCTTCATACTCAATTTCAGTGGTGTATTTCACTAAATGGTATTACCATATAAAAACACACTAGCATAGAGTGACGAGCCCGTTTAGCGGCGGGTGTTATGGGTTGCTCGAATGCCATCCTCGGGCGAGGAGCTAGCAAGGCGGTTCGACTCCGTAGTGTGTTTCTATATGGTGTAGTTAGTGTCAGCGGTCAGCACTACGGATTGTGATTCCGTCAGCATGGATTCGAATTCCATACTATACCCCAGTATCAGGTTGTGTGGCGTAGACGGATGCGCACCGGCTTCATAAGCCGAGGAGGAAGGATCGATACCTTCCACAACCACCAGTCAAAAGCGGGTGAAGTGTTTTTGGTTACACGTCTGCCTTCCAAGCAGAAATAGACGAGTTCGACTCTCGCCTCCCGCTCCATATTTTTGCATCCTTAGCTCAGGGGTAGAGCGTTTCCTTTACACGGAAAGGGTCCGCGGTTCGAAACCGTGAGGATGTACCAGGTTTTGTAGTCTTGGCCTGGAGCCAGGGTAAAAGGTGTTGCGAGAGTCGCATGCGCTGCCTGCATCATGTGAACTGATAAAGATCGAGGCGCAACTTAATCAGATTGTGTTCGGCCTACTACAAATTCAATTTTCTCGGTATGGTGAAATGGTATCACTCTTGGTTTGGGACCAAGGAGCGTAGGTTCGATTCCTGCTACCGAGACCAAGTTATGCACAGGTGGCGGAGCGGCCCAACGCAAGGGATTGCAAATCCCTAAAACCGTGAGTTCAAATCTCACCCTGTGTTCCACTCAAACGGAAAGTAATGCAGCGGGGATGGTCCTGCGACTGGCCTTGAAAACCAGGTTCTCTTAACAGGGATGGGGTTCGACTCCTCTGCTTTCCACCACAATTATAGGAGTATGATATGCCCAGTGTATTTTTAGTCAGCGACACACACTTTGGCCACATGGGTGTGTGCAAGTTTACACGCAGCGATGGTGTGACCAAATTGCGACCCTGGGACAGTGCCGAAGAAATGGACGAAGCCATGGTCCGGTCCTGGAACGAAACTGTTAGACCTTCTGACAAAGTTTATCATTTGGGTGATGTGGTGATCAATCGCAAGAGCTTGAAGACCATGGCTAGGTTGAACGGCGACAAGGTGCTGATCCGTGGCAACCATGACATCTTCCCGGACGTGGAGTATCGCGAATACTTCAGAGAACTTCGTGCATACCATGTGATGAACGGCATGATACTGAGTCATATTCCTGTACACAGTGACAGCCTGGGTCGTTTTGGTGTTAACATACACGGACATACTCACGCAAATCGTGTGAAGAAAGCTCGTGGTGTTGACGCCGAGACAGGCACAGTGTTGTACAGTGACGAAATTGATCCCCGTTATCATTGCGTATGTGTAGAACAAACCAACTTTAGACCCATCTTGTTTGAAGACGTGATCAAGCGTATTGAAGCAGAAGGTGGGTCAGTGGGTTTCCGCAATGGCAACGGACCAACCATGTGAGTTCAGGAGAGTGTGGGTTTCTTGCACTCTCCTCCAAAACAACGCCGCGGTAGCTCATCAGGTAGAGCAGCAGATTGAAAATCTGTGTGTGGCTGGTTCGAGTCCAGCTCGTGGCACCAAGTCAAGTCTCCATAGTTCAAGGGATAGAACACGTTCCTCCTAAGAATGAGATACAGGTTCAAGTCCTGTTGGAGACACCAATCTCTCCCTGACATACGGAGTACAATGTGACAAGTTGTATGTTCAGGGTCATTAGCTCAAAGGTAGAGCACTAGGTCGACATCCTAGACACAGCGGTTCGATACCGTTATGACCCACCAGCCCCTGTGGACAAATTGGTAAAGTCACTCTCCTCAAAAGGGAGTATATGTTCTCAGTTCGAATCTGAGCAGGGGCACCATTAATAAAACTGTAATAGTTTCTGAGTTAAATAGAGAGCAAATGATGAAAAAACTAAACATTGACCTGGTGGCAGAGTTCATCCGGGCACAAACTCCTGAAACAAAAATATATCTTGGCTGTGATAGCGAGCGTGTTAAAATAAATGGTGACTGGCATGCTGACTATGTGTTGGCCATTGTGGTTCACATCAATGGCAACAACGGCTGTAAACTGTTTGGCGAAGTACACCGCGAACGCGACTATGACTCTAAGCCTGGCAAGCCTGCCATGTCC
>Ga0181351_1000120_pt1 | contig 20634 bp, 17 predicted proteins | sample Su13VDMM15SD_FD_170485 | JGI IMG/M metagenome (GOLD analysis project Ga0181351, IMG submission 170485) | Freshwater viral communities from Lake Michigan, USA - Su13.VD.MM15.S.D | ecosystem: Environmental > Aquatic > Freshwater > Lake | place: USA: Michigan | collected 2013-07-16 | reverse complement strand
TCTCAGGCACATTCGAAGTCGCCGGCACGGTCGACGGGACCAACTGGACGCCGATCCCGGTGCGCGCAATCAACGTCGCGGCCGTCGGCTATGTCGCGGCGATCACGGGCACGGCGGCAGGGGTCTGGATTGGTGGCTGCCTCGGTTACCGGCAGGTGCGCGTGCGCTGCACGGCGTACACATCTGGTTCGGCGACCGCCTATCTGATGACGTCGCTGGCGCCGGATAACGCGCCGCAGACCATGACTACAACCACGCTGGCCACGGCCGTCGGCGCTGCTGGTGCTGCTGTCACGCTCACCATCGCATCCCCCGGAACAGGCCTGCGCCACTACCTCACATATCTTTCAATCAACCGCTTCGCGACCGCGCTGCTGACGGCGGCAGCGGCGCCCGTAACCGTGACCACGACCAACCTGCCGGGCAGCATGGCCTTCAGCTTCCCGGCCGAAGCTGCAGCGCAGGGCACGATCGACCGCTGGCGCGAGGATTTTGCGTTTCCGGTGGCGTCGTCGGCGCAGGGCACCGCGACCACGATCGTCTGCCCGGCCACCACCACCGTGATCTGGCGCGTGTCGGCGGGTTACTTCGTTGCCCCGTAAGACGCGGTGCGTTGAGACCCGAGGGGCTTTACCGCGCTCTCCTGCCAAACGGAAGCCGTCATGAAACCTATCCTGAACAACCAGAGCTTCACGCGGCCAGCGGACACCACGGCCTATGCGGCCGGTGATCTGATTGCGAACTCGACCACGGCGGGATCGGTCACCCCGCTGACGTTCAGCTTCTCCGAAGGCATCGGCCCGCTGTGGCTGCGCAGCGTGACCTTGCGGAAGTCGCAGGCCTCGTTCGCGAACGCCAACTTCCGGTTGTGGTTCCTGAACGCGAGCCCGACTGTCACCAATGGCGACAATGGCGCGATCGCCGGCGCCTTCCTGTCGACGGTTCTGTTCGAGCCGATCCTGCTGGACACGATGACGGTGCTGACCAGTGGCGGGGCAATCGGGACATCGATGTTCGACGATGGCATGCTGCCGATCACCGCGCCGGTCTATGTGCTGATCGAGGTCTTGGCGGCTTATGCGCCAGCGAACGCCGAGACCTTCTCCGTAGACGTGGTGGCGCGCTCGTGAGGTTCAACAACCGCGCCTTCTCTGAAGCCGAGCAGCTGACCAGGCTGGTCGCGATCGACACCGACACTTCCGGCTTCATCAAGGACACCGAGGGCTGGCGGATCCTTTCGGCATCGGCCATCGCGCAGACGCTGACCGGCATCGTCACGGAGACGACGCTCGCCACGATCACGATCCCGGCCGGCGCGCTTGGTCCCAACGGTATCCTGCGCGTGACCACGCTGTGGAGCCACACCAACAGCGCCAACAACAAGACGATCGCGATCCGGCTGGGCGGTACGGGCGGCACGCTCTATGCGCAGTACAACGTCACGGCGACGGCGGCGACGCGCGACGAGCGGCAGATCCATAACCGCAACTCGCAATCGTCGCAGGTTGGCTATCACGTCGGCGGCGGCGCTGCTGGCGGCTGGGGCACGAACTCGGCGAACGCCGCTGTCACATCTGCCGTCGACATGAGCGCAGGCACCACCCTCGTCATTCGTGGCGCCGTGCCGACGGCGGCTGAAACGCTGACGCTCGAGAGCTATCTCGTCGAAGTGTCGTATCGCGCGTAACGGGAGCCCGGATGATCTGGACCGACATTCCCGCAGGCGAGATTTCAGCCTATGAGACGCAGGCCCAAATTCGCCTGACGCTGCTTCGCTTTCTTGGAACCAGTGAGGCCCGCACGACGTTCCTCACGTCAATTCCCGACGCTGATGTGAGGGCGCGCTTCGAGGCGGACTGGGCAACGTTTTGCGCCGATGAGGCTGCGCGTCTGGCGCGCATCGCCGCGACAACGCCGCCGCCGCAGGAGTAAGCGCTCCCGCAGTGCGTTGAGCCCAACGCACCGGACGCGCGTTTCTGCGCGCCATGAAGGTCAAGTCATCTGCCCCCAAGGAAGATCCGGAGACGGCTGCGCGCCGGCAGGTTGAAGAGGCGCGTGCGGAAGCGGATCGAACGTCGGCGACGCAGGGCATGCTTGATCGTCGCACGCGGCGGGTGATGCGGATCTTTGGCAAGGTGTCTGGTGGCACGTCAGGCCGGTCCGGTGTCGTGGCGCCGGTGATCAGCAGCGGCAATGCCGGCGGCGGGTTTGCGAGCTTCGCAGGCGGCGCGGGCGGGTCCGGCGGCGGCCGCGGTGACTTCACCAGCCCGTATGCCTCGGTTGTGTTCTGATGGCGGACAAGCCAGAGGACACCGCGCGCAAGAAGCTGCAACAGCTGGTTCTCAAGAAAGTCGAGGACGCGCGTCGGGACCGGAACAAGCGGGCGCCGCTGATCAACGAGACCTATCGGCTGACGGCGCCCTGGCGGCGGCGGGTGCAGACATCGGCTGAAAGCCTGAAGGATGCGCCGGGCATCACCGACGAAGAGCTCGCCGACATCGCAGATGCGACAATGGCCGAGACGATCGCTGACTTTGCGTCGGACATGATCTCGCAGTTCACGCCGGACAACGAGGAATGGACGAAGTTCAAGGTCAAGGAAGCGATCCCGGCCGAATTCAAGAGCCGCGCCGAAGGAATGGCCACCACCGTGCAGAGCCGGGTGTTCGAAGCCCTGCAGGACAGCACCTATTACGATGCCGCGCCTCAGTGCTTCCAGGAGCTCGCCAACGGCACGATGGGCGTGCGCCTGCGCCGGCCCGAGCGCGGTGGCGAGCAGATCACCTTCGAGCCGATCGAGCCCGCCGACCTGCTGCTGTGCCACTCGCCGACGCGCGGCGTTGCGGATATGCGCTCCACCGAAGCCGTGATCGAGTATTCGGAATTCAAGTCGCTGTATGGCCGTGCGGCGAAGCTGCCGGCTGGCAAGCGGCCTCCCAAAGATGACGAAGAGGTAACCGTCATCGACGGCTTCTATCGCTGCTGGGAAAATCCCCAGGGCGATCGCGCCTGGCGTCGGTTCGTAACTTTGAATGGCGACGTGGTGTTCGAGCAGTACGTCTCGGATGACGCCGACGTCGACATGATCGTGGCCCGCTGGGAGGTGAACGGAAAATCCGCCTGGGGTGTCGGCGCGGCCTTCCGCGCACAGCCAGCGCAGCGCGGGCTCAACGAGCTGACCTCGCTGATCATGACGGCGGCGGGCAAGCACGTCGACACGCCGGGCTTCTATGTGGACGATGGCGTCGCCAACCTCGAGCAGGGCTTCGAGGCCGGCGACATGATCCCGGTTTCCGACAGTTTCGATGTGAAATGGTGGGAGCCCGCAGGCCAGCTCGACATCTCGTTCTTCACCGAACAAGACCTGCGCATGATGGTCCGTCACGCGCTGTTCCAGGACAAGCCGGAGCAGAAGGGCAAGACCCCGCCGACGGCCGAACAGTGGCAATCGCTCGAGGTGCGCTCGCGCCAGCGCTGGGAGATCCCGCGGGGCAAGATCGTGCGCGAATGGGTGCTGCCGATCGTGCAGTGGACCAAGAAGGAGCTTGAGCGGCAAGGCCAGCTTGGGCCATACAAGATCGACAGCCGCATCTTCCAGATCGTGCCGAATTCGCCTTTTGCGAAAGCGCGCCAGCAGGAAGAGTTCGTGCGCGCAAACGATCTTCTCCGCGCGTTTGCCACCTACTCGGCCGACACCTTCCCGGTCGACGTCGATATTCCGGCGACAATGCGGAACCTGCAGCAGGCGCTAAACGACAAGCTGGTGGTGGTGCGCGACGAGAACACGCGTGCCCAGATCATGGCGTTCCTCGCCAAGCAGCAGACCGGAGTTGACCCGAATGCCCCCGAGCAGCCGCCCCAATAGGGGAGCGATGTCGTATCAGGGCGTCCTGCGTCGCCAGCAGGGCCGCGCGCTTGCCGACGATGACAAAGACGTGGCTGCAGCGCTCGCCCGCCTGTCCGAAACCAGCGATGGCGACCTGTTCCTGCGGTGGATCCATCAGCAGACGATCGGCCGCACGCTTCCTGACGACGCGTCAGACGGTGCGTTGAGGGCATCTGAAGCGCGAAAGAGTTTCGCCGCCACGATTTACAACATGTTGGATCGAGGCCTGAAGCGGAATGCAAGTGCAGGAAAACCCGGGAAACCCTAGCGCCACTCCGGCGCCTGCCCCGGCTACGCCTGCCGCTGCAACCCCCGCTGCTGCGACGCCCGCCGCCGCCGCCACTCCCGATCCGAACAACCCCAATCCGGCGCCGGCTACTCCGGCTGCTGCGGAACAGGCCCCTGCTCCGACACGGCCCGACTGGGCGCCGGAAACCTTCTGGGATGCGACCAAGGGCGAGCTGAAGGGCGAAGACATCGGCAAGATCCTCGCGTCTCATGCCGAGCGCCAGGCCGACGTCATCACCGACCCGACCAAGGCCACGATCAAGAGCGATCTCAAGGGCAAGGACGGCAAGCCGATCGAGTTCAACGCCGAGAGCCCGCTGCTGAAGGCGGCGGCCGAGATGGGTGCGAAGCGCGGCTGGACCAATGGCGACCTCTCGGCGATGGCCGAGATCGTGGCGACCGCGCAGATGGCCGCCCTCGAAGCCGAAGAAGCCGACATTCTGGCGCTGGGCAATGGCGATCGCAGCAAGGCCGACCAGCGCCTGACGGCCGTGCTGACCAAGGGCGCCGCCCTGATCGGCGCTGACGAACAGGGCAATGTTTCACCTGATGCCACGAAAGCGCTGTCGACGCTGCTGGCCTCGATCCACTCACGCGCCGAGTTCGAAACCCTTGAAAAGCTGATCAACGCGGCAGGCGGACCGAATGCGGCCGCGGCAGGCGGCGGCGGACAAGTCACTGACATTGCGAAGCGTTGGTATCCCAACGAAGCCAAAAAGGCAGGCTGATAAATGGCGGGTCTATCGTCGAACTACATCACCCTGGCCGACGTGGCCAAGCGTCAGAATTCCGACAAGTCGATTGCCGACATTGTCGAGATCCTGGCGCAGATGTCGCCTGTTGCCCGCGCGGGATACGCGCTGGAGTGCAACGACGGCGCCCGCACGCTGACGACGCTGCGCAACAACATCCCGTCGCCCACCTGGGTGCAGTACTACGACCGGATCACGCCGGTTAAGTCGAACACCCGCCAGGTCACCGATACGACCGGCATGCTCGAGGCGATGAGCTCCATCGACAAGCGCCTGTACGACCGCACGCCTGACAAGGAAAAGCTGCGGATGCAGGAAGCGCTGGCGATCATGGAGGGCTTCGCCCAAGAGATCGAAAGCACGTTCTTCTACGGCAACACCGGCACCAGCCCGCTGGAATTCCTCGGCCTTGCCCCGCGCATGAACAGCCTGTCGGCCGAAAACGGTCGCATGATTGTCGACGGCGGCGGCACTGGTTCGACCAACACCTCGATCTTCCTCGTGACCTGGGGCCCGCGCACGGCGCACCTGCTGTATCCGCAGGGTTCGGCTGGCGGCCTGACCCGCGAAGACAAGGGCGCCCAGCGCTCCGAAACGGCCTCCGGCGTCATGTACGTCATCGAGGAAATGTTCAAACAACATTGCGGCTTCGGGATGCCGGACTGGCGTTACAATGGCCGCCTCGCCAACATCGACGTCAACAAGCTGAACACCGCGGGCGCGACCGACCTGGTCGACAAGCTGATCACGCTTCTCTACCGCCTGCCGACGCGCAAGAGCACGACGGGCTTCTCGGGTGAAGGCGCGCCGGTGAACATCACGCCGACGCTGTACTGCAACACCACGATCAAGGAAGCGCTGGAAAAGCAGATGCTGCGCCAGCCGAACGGCTTCCTCACGAAGGCCGAGTTCATGGGCGAGGAGGTGATGACCTTCCGCGGCATGCCGATCCTCGAAACCGACGGCATCAACAACGCCGAAACCCGCGTCACCTGAGAGGCATAAGATGCTCGGAGATAGTCTCTGGAATTTCTGCGGCGCATCGCCTGGTCAGGCGATCACGGCCAGCGCGGCCTCGACGAACTATGTCGACACCGGGGTTCGTTCTATCCCCCCGGGCGGCCACACCGCTACGCCGGTCTCTGACCTCGGCAAGGGCACGCGTATCCCGATCCTGATCCAGGTGACGGAGACTTTTGCCACGCTGACCTCGCTGACGGTCGGCGTGCAGGTCGACGACAACACCGGCTTCTCGTCGGCTGCGACCGTGCTGTCCTCGCCCGCCATCCCGGTGGCGTCGCTGGTCGCCGGCTACCAGTTCGTGATCGACATGATCCCGCCGAAGACCAATGAGCGTTACATGCAGCTCTACTTCACTGTGGCTGGGTCGAACGCGACTGCAGGCAAGATCTTCGCCACGGTGGTCGAGGCGAAACAGGACTGGTTCTTCTAATGGCGAGATACCGCGCAAAGACGCTGTGCTTTGTTGACGGTGCGAAGATCCGGCCGGGACAGGAATTCTCGACGGACGCGCCGGTCAACAAGGATGCCTGGGAGCCGATCGACGCGGCGGCGCCGGAAGAAAAGCCGGAACTGAAGCTGGAAACCAAGGTGGAGGCCAAGCCTGCCCCGAAGCCGACCGGCGACCCGTTCGCCGCAATGGACGAGGATCAGGCTCGAAACTTCATCGCAAGCAAGGGCGGGGTTGCTCCGGCGCCCGGCGCGAGCCTGACCAAACTGCGCAGCGCGGCCAAAGCGGCCGCGGCTGTTGAGGAGTAAGACATGCCGTTGCGGCCAGCAGTCAAAGAAGGCCCGTTCGATCACTTCCGCTATCGCGGCGGTCCGGTCGACATGGCCGTGGGCGAGTATGGCCTGCTGACCCCGGGCCGTCAGGGCCTGATCTCCTTCGAAGAAGACTTCCTGTCGATCCGCATCGGCGCGTCGAACGTGTCGGGCTGGATCGTCAACAACTCCGGCGCTGTCACATCTGCGCTTGCGCAGGTGACGACGGGCCATGGTGGCGTCGGCCTGGTTGTTCCGGGCAGCACGGCGACTAACAACGCGCACTATCAGTGGGGCACCAACACCACGGTGCTGTCGCCCTTCACCATGGTGGCGGGCAAGCGCCTGTGGATGCAGACCCGCTTCAAGACCGAAGACGCCGACAAGAACCTCCCGATCATCGGCCTGCACACATCGCAGACCGACCCGTGGAACACCGAGCCGGCCGACCAGTTCCTGTTCCGCTCGCTGACTTCGGATGGCGTGCTGCAGTTCGTCTGCGGCACGACGAACTCGACCGAGCAGACGGCGACCATGGGCACGCTGGCCGACGATACCTGGTATCGCGCCGAAGCCTTCTACGATGGCGTCGGCACTGCGATGGCCTGGCTGTGGAGCGACACCGGCACGCTGATCACGGCGGCGCAGGTCGACTGCTCGAGCACCAACCTGCCGAATGGCGCCATGACCGTGGCGTTCGGCATGGAAATGGTCGACACGGGCGCCGACGACTTCTCGATCGACTATCTCAACGTCCACATGGAACGCTGATGGAGGCGGACATTGCCCTCCAAGATCGAGATCCTCCGGGCCGTGGCGGTAGCCGTCGGCGCTAGCCCTCCTTCAGACGAGAACGAAGACACCGATTTCATCCGCGCCATCAGCCCGCTCTGGGAGCAGGTGGTGTCGGACTTCTCGACGCGGCATGCCTGGACGTGGGGCACGCAGACGCGCGAGACCTCGGCAAATTCGGAAACCCCGCCAGCGCCGTGGACGTATTCCTACACGCTGCCGGTTGATCACACGCTGGTGCGCGACGTGCGCGACGATAGCGGTGGCCCGCTGGATTACGACATCCAGGGCCAGCGTGTGTTCTGCGACTATGCGGGCCCGATCCAGATCCTGATCAATGTGGCGGAAGACCCGAGCGTGTGGCCGGGCGATTTCGCGTCATGCGTGCGGACGACGCTCGAAGGCATGATGTGGAAGGGCATGCGCGACGAGTATGATCGTGGCGAGCAGCTGATCACGCAGGTCGATCCGCCGCGTGGATCTGGCCGGCTGCAGAAGGCGATCTCGCGCAACAAGCGCCAGAAGCCGCCAGGCAGGCACAATCATGGCACGATCTATCAGGCCTACCGCAACTCGCTGACGCGCCGGCGGTCCAATGGCTAAACGGACCCGCGCCCATTATTCCTTCCTGGCCGGAGAAGCCGATCCCCAGTTTGAGCGACGCAGCGACTGGCAGTTCTGGATCAATTCGGCCAAGCGGCTGCGCAACGTTCGCATGCGCAATGGCGGCGGCATCAAGCGGCGGCCGGGACTGGCGCGCGTGGCGACGCTGTCGGGCCGTGGCAGGCTGTTCCCCTTCACGGCGACGGACGGCACGCGGCTCCTGATGATCCTCGAGCCGGCGCGTTATCGCGTGATGTCGACGGCCGAGACGTTCGAGACGACCGTGACCTCGGGGATGCCGTGGGCTGTGGGCGATCTGAACGATCTGCAGGTGGCCGCCGAGAACAACGCGGTGACGGTGGCGTCGACCAGCTTCTTCCCCTACGTGCTGACGCGGACGCTGGCGGCGGCGTGGAGCGAGGCCGCTCTCGACTTCTTCGAGCCGGGCGATGCTTCGGTGGCGCAGCCCTATTATCGGTTTCCCGAGACGATCGGCATCACGCTGACGCCCAGCGCAACCAGCGGTTCGGGGGTAACCCTGACGGCCTCGGCGGCCCTGTTTGTCGCCGACCATGTGGGCTGCCGCTTCCGCCTCTATGACCGCGAGGTGGAAGTCACGGGCTACACCAGCAGCACCGTCGTCACCGTGACGGTGATGCAGACGCTGTATCCGACCCTGAACATCACGGTGGGCTCATCGGTCGGCTTCAATGTCGGCGACCAGGTCACGACGTCGACGGACGAGATCAATGGCGAGGTGACCGACATCGTGTCGGCGACCGTGGTGCGGGTGAACCTGGTCGACAGCTACACCAACCCGACGACGACTTCGAACAATCTGGTCGGTCCGACGGCCAGCAGCGCGATTTCTGGCGTAGCGACAGCTGGATCTCCGGAGGGCACGACGCAATGGGACGAGCAGCTGATTTCATCGGTGCGCGGCTATCCGGGCGGGACCGGGTTTCATCGCGGCCGCCGGCTGCTCTACAATTTCCCGCAGGCGCCGCATGTGCTGTGCGCGTCCTCGCAGGACGAGACCGACGATTTCAATCTTGGCGACGCCACGGATGCCGACGCCATCCAGGCCGGCATCGGCGACGCGATCGGGCAGCAGATCCGGCATGCGATGTCGGCGGAACAGCTGATCCTGCTGACGACGGCAGGCCCGTATTATGTTGGCGAAGGGCCGGGCACGCCGTTCACGCCGACGACGGTGGACTTTCTCGACATCGGCCCGGAGCCGGTAGCCATGTGCAACCCGATCAAGAGCTCCGAAGGCGTGGTCTATGTCGACAGCGACGTTGCCCGCCTGATGGCGCTGGCACCGACGGGAAACGTGCGGCGCTCGTGGGAAACCGGCGACCTGTCGGACCTTGCCCCGCACCTGCTTAACGGCATCTCGCGCATGTGCCTGATCGATGGCTGCGAATGGGGGCCGGAGCGCTACATCGCGATCATCAATGAAGATGCTGAGCTGGCGCTGATGCACTACCGCCGCGGCGAAGAGGTGCTGGGCTGGACGCCGTGGGACACGGACGGCGACTTCATCGACATCTGCGTCTTCAACAACAAGGTCTATGTGATCGTGGAGCGCGATGGCGCCTATTGCCTTGAGCGCTTCGACGAGAACCGCCTGCTCGATGACAGCCTGCTGGCGACGGGTGCGTCCTCGATCACCGACACGCACTGGGCCAGCGCCACGCGCGAAGTGGTCTGGCGTAAGACGGTGGGCAGTCAGGCGCGCCGGGCCAGCATCGGCAATTTCACGGCGGACGCATCCGGCATCATCTCGGGTCTCGAGGCGGAAAGCCGCGACTATGAGGTGGGTCGCTCCTTCGCGCCGGTGATCGAGCCGTGGCCGCCGATCGACCCGAACCGCCCCTTCCGCGGCATGATCCGCCTGTCGGGCGTGGTGGTCGATCTGGTCGACAGCGGCCTGTTCAAGGTCAACAACAACAACGTCACCCCTTACGATTACTGGGACGATCAGGAGGAGCTTCCGCCGCTGCGCACGCGGCATGAGCGCGTGCCCCTGCTGGGCCTGTCGCGGGATGCGACGGTGGTGATCACGCAGGACTGGGCCGCGCCGCTCGAGATCCGCATGCTGGTTGTGGAGGCGGGCTGATGCTGACGGAAGTGCAGCGCGAGATCATGCTGGCCGGCGAGCTCCTCTCCTTTGGGCCGGAGGCCATCCTCGAGGTGTTCGGTGGCATCGAGCCGGTCGATTGCCCGGTGACGCACCATTTTGGCCCTGGCGTTTACATCCGCGAGTGCTTCATGCCTGCGGGCACACTGGTGGTAGGCCACGCGCACCGGCATGCGTCCCTCAATGTGATGCTGAAAGGCAGGATGGTCCTGCTAATCGAGGGCGCCGTGACGGTGGTCGAGGCGCCCTTCATGACGACTTCCCCGCCAGGACGGAAAGCAGCTTACGTGCTTGAGGATACTGTCTGGCAGAACATCTTCGCGACCGAGGAGCGTGATCTTGATCGTCTCGAGGACATGTTCATTGATCGCACCGGAGCACTGGCATGAGCTTCGCCAATCTTGCCATCGCCTCCACGATCGTCTCGGCCGGAATGTCCATCCAGGCCGGCCGCCAGCAAGCTGCATCGCTCAAGGGCCAGGCGGCTGGCGCCGAGATGGAAGCGCGGATTGCCGAGCTGGGCATCAAGCAGACGACGGCGCGACGCATGGAAGGCCTGCTGGCTGACCTTGGCGCCATTCAGACACGCCGCGCGACGCAGAACGTGGCTGTAGGCGGGTCCGCCCTGACCGCCGAGAAGTCCTATGAGAAGGAATACCTGAGCTCGCTGCGCTCGGACATTCTCAACCAGCGCTATGGCGTCGTGGCGAAGCGGACGGAGGCAAGCTCCCTGCGGTCCGGCGCGCGTGCTGCGAACATCTCGGGCTACGCTAGCGCAATCAGCACACTGGCGGGCGGCTTCCAGAAATGGGGCGGCGGCGCGCCTGGCGCGGGAGGAACCTGATGGTCCGTCGCGCTGGCATGATCGACACGGAGGCGTCTGTCGTTCAGACGCCGAACCTCGGCGGCGGATCGCACCCGGCGACCCTGCAAGTCTATGAAGACCTGGCCCGCACGGCCGGCGCGATCGGCGACGCTGTGCAGCCCATGGTCGACGCCGGAACCGAGAAGCGCGCGCGCGAAGCCGTCGCGAAGGGGGATTACCGCCCTGCCGGCGACATGACGCGGCAGGACGAGATCTACAACAAGGTGGTCGACGCGGGCTTCATGGCGCAGGCCTCGATCGACGTCGACCGCATGCTGGGCGACCTCGAGAACAAGCATCTCGGCACGCTCAACATGGAGGAGTTCGGCAAGGATCTGGATGCCGCGCGCACCACCTACCTGTCGAACATCGACGAGCGTTTTGCTGTGCCTCTGGCGCAGGCGTGGGACAAGCAGGCGCTAAACGCGCAGCAGCGGCTCTCGGGGCTGGCGACGACCAAGGCGATCCGCACAGCCGACGAGGCCATGAAGGCGCGGATGGATCTCGACCTTGATCGTATCTCCGGCGCCAGCAACCTGGCCGACAATGAAGTGAGCTTCGCGCTGACGCGGATCGAGAGCATCGGCCGGGCCCGCATCGCCGCAGGCCAGCTGACGCCGGAAGAACTGGACGCCACCCTGCTGACGGCGCAGTCGCGCGTGATCGCCAACGGGCTGGCTGACACGGCGGTGCAGTCCTATGCCGAAGGCAAATTCACCGACGAAGCCTATACCGCCTCGCTGAAATCGCTGGACGAGGCGATGGCTTCGCCGGATCTCACCTTGTCGCGCACCGAACGCAGCGCGCTGTTCGGCAACGCCAAGTCGGCGTTGAACGCCCAGCGATCCGAGATTAAGGCGCAGGAGCGTGAGCTCGAGGCGCAGATCCGCGCGGCGCAGACCGAGGCGTCGGGCGAACTGACGCTGGCGATCGGCGATGCGCGGACCCGCGCCGGCGAGGGCTATGGTCCCAGCCCGGAAGAAATTCTCGGCCTTCGCAAGCTTGCGGACAGCACGCGCAACCCGGCGCGGTTTCACGCACAGATCGACACGCTCGAGCGCACGTCCCAGGCGCAGCAGATCATGCGCGGCATGTCGATCCCGGAGCAGGAGCGCGAGATTGGTGGGCTGGAGTTGCTGGCCGCAAATGGCAATACGGAAGCCGCGCGCATGCTGGACCCGGTCCGCAAGGTGGCGTCGGTGTCACGCCAGCAGGCCGAGGCTGATCCCGCGACATACGCTGCTGTGCGTGAGGGCCGGGATATTCCCGTCATCGACTGGCGCACGCAGGATGCGACGCAGAGCACGATGGCGAGCCGCTTCCAGCAGGCCGAGATTGCGGCCGAGGATCTTGGCGTCGCGCCGAAGTATTTCTCACCCTCCGATCGGGTTCAGCTGAAGGCGATCGCTGACAAGGGTGGCGCCCAGGCGCTGCAGGCTGTGACAGCCATCGTGCAATCGGCCAATGCGTCTGGCGTCGACCCCCTGCGGGTGATGGAGGAGATCGGTGGATCCGGCGCGCCGCTGATGGCGCAGGCCGGCGCGCTGATGGCGCAGGGCGTGCCGAGCGAGGTGGCGGCGAAGATCCTCTCCGGCAAGGCTGCGATGGGCTCCGAACTGGTCAAGGACAAGATCCCGAAGCAGGCGGTGCAGGCATCGGCCCAGCGCAAGGTGCTGGGAACACAGCTGACCGAAATGCGGCCGCAGGAACTGGATGCCATCACGCGATCGGCGGACGCCTACTATGCCACCGAGCTCCTCGAAAATGGCGGCCAGCCAAAGGGCACAGAAGGCCAGGCCTATGAGCGGGCCATGCGCGCGGTGACAGGCGAGTGGCAGGATCCGTCCGGCAAGACATTCGGCGGGCAGGTGAAGATCAAGGACAAGGCTGTCACGGTGCCGCCGTGGATTGAGAAGGGCCAGTTCGAGAGCGTGGTGCGCGGCCTGACGACGACCGAGGTGACGCGGGCGAACATGACGCAGCTGTTCTTCAGCGGGCTGGGTCGGTACTACGGCCGCGATGCGACGATCGCCGACTATCGCTCTGCGAAGCTGCTCGACGCTGGCGCGGGTCGCTATTATGTGGCCCCTGACCCGTCGAACGAGAGCCGGCTGATCCTTGCGCCTGATGGCAGGCCGCTGATCCTCGATCTCAACGCGATCCGGAAAGACCTGCAGTCGCGCAATCCGACAGCCGTGAGGTAATCATGGGCCTCGCCCCTCTGCCGCTGCAGCAGAAGATGCTGGACCAGCCGGAGCCCACACCGGCGCCGGCAACTCCCAACACCACCAACCGCACCTATACGGGCCCCGTGCGCCCGCCACCGGCGGGCTGGGAAGAGGCGTCGAACCAGCGCGAGGAGGATCGCCCAGAGATGGGCCAGATGCTCGCTGCCGCCTGGGACAATCAGGTGCTGAACTGGAACATGGACAGTGGCGATGTCGCGCTCGGCAACGCCTACAAGAACGTGATCGAGAAAGGCCGCGCTGCTGGCCTCAACATCGGATGGAACCCTGTCGCTGAATACCAGAACAGCTGGGGCTCCCAAGACTTCAACGCGCTGCTGTCGACCTGGCACGAAGAAGTGCAGAAGCAGATCGATGCAAACCCCAAGCTTGCTGAAGCGCTCGGGCCGATCACGCGGCAGACGATCGGCGAGATGGCGAACCAGCTCAGCCGCGATGCGCAGACGAAGTATCTGGACCTGAAGGAGCGCCGCGGCGAGGGCTTCTGGTCGCTCGACACGCTGGCCGAGTTCGGCGTGGGCATGGGCGCCTCTATGACCGACCCTTTTCAGGCCATCACCATGCCGGTGGGTGGCGGGTCGAAAACCATTGTGGGCGCCGTGGCCAAGGGCGCCGCGATCAACGCCGGCATCGAAGCAACGATGCAGCCTGCCATCATCAGTCGGCAGGTAGAGATCGGAAACATCGGCAGCTGGGACGAGGGCCTGCAGTCGGCAGGCACCAACATCGCCTTTGCTGCCGGGTTGGGTGGCTTGTTCGATGGCGCCGGGAAAGGTCTGGAAAAGGGATACAATGCCCTGCCGGGCGTGAAGCGCGATGCGCTCATGCGCGGCTGGCTGACGGAGCTGGAAGGCCTGCAGTTCAATGACGCCGCGGTGCAGAGCGCCGTGATGGGCATGGTCGGCGATATGGTCGAGAACGGTGGGCCCGTTCGTATGACCTCCAGCACGGCAGACTTTTTCAGGGATGCGGCCAGCAAGGCTGGCAATGCCGTCACGGCCGGAAGGCTGGGCGAGATCGCCGACCAGATCGACCAGGAAGTCGAAGCCCAGAACAACCCGTCGCTGCCCGACAGCTTCGAGCCGGCGCGTGAGGCGATGACAGCGCTGGCGCGGACGATGGAGGAGCAGCGTCCCGAGGACGCCGCCGTCATCCGCAAGGCCATGTACGACGCCGAGCGCGACTATGAGACGATGCGCCAGCGGCCTGAGGGCGTGTCGCAGGACGAGTTTGTCGATGCGGTCGAAGCGGCCGACGCGCGAGTTCGCGGCCTGCAGGCATTCATGGACCGGCCGCAGCGCATGGCGGATGCGCCGGAGCGCAGCCTCGACACCACCGATGACGGCCCGGTTCCGCGCGCGGGCGAGCGGCTGACCGAGGACGGCAAGCCGGTGGAGTTCACGCGCTTCGATCCGCGCGAACTCGGGGTTGCCCCCGATGAAATGCAGTACAAGCGCTATGCCGGCGAGGATGGCGTCAACAACGCCATCAGCGATGTGGGCGCCTGGCATGCGCCTTCGTCTGGCAAGGTGCTGGTGTTCGAACGGACCAATGGCGAGAGGGTGATTGTCGATGGCCACCAGCGCCGCGCGCTGGCCAGGCAGATGATGGATGGGCAGGGCCGCGACGACATTCGCCTCGATGGCTATCTCTATCGCGAGGCCGATGGCTGGACGGCGGCCGACATGCGCCTCAAGGGCGCGCAGAAGAACATCCGCGAAGGCCGCTCCGACGTGCTGGACACGGCGCAGGCGCTGCGCGAGCAGCCCAACGCGATCGATGCTTCCTTCCCGGTCTCGCGCTCCAACATCCGCCAGGCGCGTCAGCTGGCCCGCCTGTCGCCGGAAGCGTGGGATCTGACCCGCGCCGGCGTGCTCGAGCCGCACTATGCGGCGCTGATCGGGCAGGTCGCGCCGGACCGCCCGGAGATCCACGGACCGCTGGCGCGCACGCTGGTCGAGGCGGCGCCGGAGAATGTGCGGCAGGCCGAGAACATCGTCTCGGAAGCCCTGCTGGACTATGCCGAGCGGGACGTCTCGACGCAGGCCAGCCTGTTCGGCGACGACAATCTCGGCCGCGCGGTGATGTACAAGGAGCGGGCCCAGATCATGGACGCGGCCTATGCCTGGCTGCGATCCGAACGCTCCGTGTTCAAGGCGCTGGTGGACAAGGGCGACATCGCCCGCGCGCTGGGCAACGAGCTGGTCGATGCCGCAAACCTGACGGCGAAGGACCAGGTGGAGCTTGCCATCGCGGCCGTGATGCACTCACGCAAGGCGGGCGTGCGGACGGCGGTGACGGACATGATCAGCCGCGCGCTCGACAGCGTGCGGCGTGAGGGGGTCACGCCGACCCGGGCCGGCCAGCAGGTGGCACGCGAGATCAGGGCGCTGATCGAGGCGCGCGGCTTCCGGGCCCTGCTGGATGCCGAGGGGCCCCGCCCGCCAGAGATGGCCGAAGCGGGCCCGCTGTTCGACGGACCCGGCTCCAAGGCGCATGCCGAGCAGGCCGACATGCTGGAAGGCGACCTGCGGCCGGAGGGTCGCGAGGATCCCGGTGTCGATCTCGCCAAGTCGGTGGCGACGCCGGACCCGGTCACCAGCCTGGTCGATGAACTGAAGGGCGCCGGCGAAGGCGCTGCACGCTCGGCCGAGCAGGTGATCGCAGACATCCGCCGGCTGCTGGCCCCGCCGAAGACCGAGGGCGCCGGCAAGGCGGTCGACCCGGCGCAGCAGGTGCTGGACGAGTTCAAGCGCTTCGAGCAGGCCGAGAAGGGCCTGCGTGAGGCACTGGCGGGCCTGACGGACGCCCAGCGGCTAACGCTGGTGAAGATGCAGTATCCCGACGCCTATGCGCCGATGACGCGCCTCGAGGGGTTGGAGCTCGAGGATGCGATCGTCGGCCGCGTGATGGCGGGCGAGGTTCTGTTCTCGCGCCGTGGCGATGCCGAGACCGAAGTCACCTACAACAAGTTTTCCAGCGACGTGCTGACGGCGAAGGAAAACAAGATTGTCGAGATGGCGATGAACGGCATCCCGAACCTCGACATCGCCATTGAGGTTATGAGCACCACCGGCAGCGTGCGAGTGATGCTTGTCCGCGCCAAGAAGAAGCTGGCCGCAGCAGGAACGCCGATCGAGATCAAGCCCGGAGCCAGAGGCGCCTCAGTTGAGGGTTTTCCGCCTGGCGCGCTGCGCAAGGCTGTGTCGGAACTGATGGAAAGCGGCGTTACCGAAGCGTCCGAGATCATGCGGCTGTTGTCCCGTCAGGGCATGCCCGTGAAGCCGGACAGTATCTACGTCTACATGTGGCGCTGGCGGCAGGCGAAGCAGAAGGGCGTGAAGTTTGCCCGCGGCGATGGCGTCCGTCCGAATGGCCTAACGCCGGAGGAACTGGCCAGCGAGATCAGCGCGGAGTTCGGCGACGGCGCCAGCGCGCTGATCCGGGCGGGCGAGATCAACATTGTCGACACCCCGCCGAAGTGGGCGGCGCCTGATGCGATGGCGCTGACGGATGCCAAGGGCCGGGTGACGCTGTTCTCGTCGAACGTAAACGCCGCCGAGGTGCGCGGCCTGATCCTGCACGAGGTGGGCGTGCATGCCGGTCTCGAGGCCATGCTTGGTGCGCAGGGAAAGGCTGACCTTCTCGAAGCCCTGTCGGCCCGCTGGGATGCGGGCGACGAGAGCGTGCTGGCTGCCTCGCGCCGCGTGCCGCCCGACACGCCAGCCGAGCATATGATGGAGGAGACGCTCGCCTATCTCGTACAGCACGCGCCGAAGAACACCTTCGTGCAGCAGCTGTTCGCCGACATCCGGGCGTGGCTCTACAAGACCTTTCCGAAGATGCGCGACTGGATGACGCTGACGGATGCGGACCTGCAGTCGCTGGCGCTGGGCGCCGTGCGCAACCGGATCAAGCAGCGCGCCGCGAGCCCGACGCCGCTGTTCCAGCCGCAGCTGGTGCTCAGCGATCGCGTGTTCGGTGTCGGCCAGCCGGACGAGCTCGGCTTCATCACTTCGGCCGAGCGGGCGCTCTCCAACCCGCCGCCGCGCTTCCGCGATGTGAAGCGCCTGACGGCAGATCAGTGGCGCAAGCTGATGCGCGAGGGTGGCGCGTCGAAGGAAGCCTTCACCTGGCAGATCGAGCCGGCGCTGACGCTACTGAAGGATCAGGGGCTCACGGGCGACATTCCGCGCGCGGCCTTCGAGGAGGCGCTGGCGCGGACGCGCGGAACACTCAAGTCGGTGGATACGAAGCCGCTCAAGGGCGACAGTTTCGAGGTGCGCAACCGCCAGATCCTCCGGCTGAGCGATGCCGCAGGCCGGGCCATCGCGCGGGGGGATGAAGTCGAAGCCGCGCGCCTGCGCGCCAAGGCCGCCGAGTTGGAAACGCGGAGTGAGGCAGACTATTCACAATATGTCGCCGCTGGCCCCTCAAAGGCCTACCAGCAACAGGTGTTCTTGCTGCCTCCGGAGCAGGGCAAGGGCTACCGATCCCACAACTGGAGCAATCCCAACCCCGTTGGACATGTGCGCTGGACCGAGCGTGTGACGGCCGCCGGCGAACGTGTGCGCCATGTTGAAGAAGCGCAGAGCGACATCCATCAGGAGGGGGCAAAGTATAAGTACAAGGGTGAGGGCGTCGACCCGCAGGAACAGCGCCGGATCTATGAAGCGGCGCGTGAAGCATCTGTGCGCGCGGAAGAAGCATACGACCGTTGGGTCTCGTCGCAGAAAGCCGGCCCGTCAAACTTTCCTAACGCCAGTTATGCGTCGAGCTTGTCAGACGCTTCGCGCATCGCCGACCCGACGGGTCGCGAGTTGTATCGTGAGGCTGTCACCGCAGCGGCTCGACATCGCCAGCTTATGGATGCTGGCCAGACCGGCGATGCGTGGGTCCGCTCGCCCCCCCGCGTCCCGATGGAAAACTGGGAGGAGCCCTTCGTGCGCTTCGCCCTGCTGCAGGCGGTGAACGATGGCGTGGACGTCATCAGCTTCCCGACCCACGCCACGCTCCACAGCGCCCTGCAGAACGAAGGCACGAAGAAGTTTTACGACGAGCGGCTGCCGCAGACGCTGAAGCGGGTGGCAAAGTCGCTGGGGCTTAAGGTGGAAAGCGTCATCATGGATACGGGCCCGCGAAGTGGCCAGTACAGGTACGTTAACGGCGACAGTGACGTCGATTTCTTTGAAACAGGCGGGCCAGCTTCCGTGCCCGCCATCCGCCTCACCCCCGAAGCCGGCGCCAAGCTGCAGGAAGGCGTGGTGATGTACGCGCGCCGGGGCGGCCGGGATGCTGACGCGGCGGTAGGATATGAACAGACCCGGGCCGGCGGCGTCGTTTCGACAAGCGACACAAGTCGTGCTAGAAGGCCGCGCAATGGATCTGACAGCCCGCAAGAAAGCAGTGGAACCGAAGTATCAGGCGGCGCTGGCCGACCTGGACGGACTGACGTTCGAGACGATGCAGGAGCTGGTGCAGCAGCTGCGATCGGCGGGGATGCTCAGCGAGGGGCACAAGCTCGGCGGGTTGTGGCGTCAGAACCGCTCCCGGATCCGCCAGCAGGAGCGGACCTCAAAGGCTGGAACGAGCCCATCGACCTTAGCCCCGCCGATCGCGCCGAGCGAAAAGCCCTCTGGCGCGACTGGGTAGACCAGGCGGAAGTCATCACATCGTCTGCAAGGTGGCGTTCCGACTTTGGCATCAAGGGCGGGCGAATGGTCGATGGCGCTGGCCGGGTGGTCGAGAGCCGCGCCTACCATGTGAAAGTCACCGACGACATGCATCCGAGCTGGGCCGATGCGCTGGGTCTCGAAGAGACAGCCGTGCGTATGGAGATCCATCAGGGTGAGGCGATTGTGCCCGAAAGCCATGTCGCCAAGAGCTTTCGATCGACCGGCCTGGGCGGGAAACTCTATCAGCGCGCCGTCGATGATGGTCTCGCCGCCGGGCTGGTTGTGAATTCAGACATGAACATGTCGGCGAATGCGATCGCGACCTGGAAGTCGCTGCGGGCCAAAGGCTATGACGTGATCCAGCGCATTCCCGACAGCCGTCTGGTGCAGGATGAAGACGGGATGTTTTCGCATGCTGGCGAGCCGACATCGATCTTCTTCGTCGCCCGCAAGAAGCCGCCCGTGCCGGAGTTGCCGGAACCGACGCGTGACGTCATGAACAAGATCAACGAAGCCCGCGACCTCGCCGAGCACATCCCGGCCTGTATCAAGGGCAAGCGGAGAGGCTGATGGCCAGACCAGCGACACCGGCGACCGGCGGCCCTGCCTTCATCGCCTGCCTCGACAACGAGTTCCAGCAGGGGCTGGTGAACAGCGGCCTCTATCAGGAGTTCCGGGGCCGCTGGGCGTCGCAGGTCTATGGCGGGCCGAACGCCATGAACCCGGATGCTCGCGCCGAGCAGATCATCCAGGACATGATGGCGACCTTCCAGGAGGAGCGGCGCCGGGCCCTGCTGCAGTGGCAGGCGACGCGCCGGGTGGCCGAGGCCATGCGCTCCTATGTGAACCGCAAGGGCATGCCTGACGCGGGCGAGTTTGCACTCGAGCTGCTGTATTCCATGCGATCGGGCGACAGCTCGGTGGAAGGTCGATCGGAGGCGCTGTTTAATAGCTTCCAGAACGACCTCAACCAGTTCTTCCTGCGCTTTCGCCGGCGCGACCTGACGGGCACACAGCGCAATCTTGCCGAACTGCACGACGTGGTGCGCGAGCTCGACGGCCAGCAGACCAACAACCCGGCGGCGCGCGCCTATGCGCTGGCCTGGCAGCAGGTGTCGAACCAGTCGCGGCTGATGTTCAACGCGGCCGGTGGCAACATCCCCCGCATCGATCGCTGGATCATGCCGCAGATGCACAACCCGGCAAGCGTCGGGCGGGACTTCGATGCCTGGTACAACTTCATCCTGCCGCGGCTGGACGTGGCGCGCATGCTGGATGGCCGCACGGGCCTGCCGATCAACCCGGCCGACCTGCCGGATGCGCTGCGGGCGGTATGGACGTCGATCACCACGCGCGGGCTGGGCGCCGATGAGGCGCAGCTGCGGGCAGGCGGCGTCGGGTCGCTGGCCATGCAGCGCCTCGAGCATCGCTTCCTCGCTTTCAAGGATGCGGATGGGTGGATCCAGTACCAGGACGAGTTCGGCTCGGGCACGCTGATCGACGTGATGTTCTCGCACCTGCGCGGCATGGCGAAGGACATCGCGGCGATGCAGGAGCTGGGCCCGAACCCCGGTGTCACCATTGACTGGCTGAAGCAGT
>Ga0181351_1000119_pt1 | contig 20677 bp, 17 predicted proteins | sample Su13VDMM15SD_FD_170485 | JGI IMG/M metagenome (GOLD analysis project Ga0181351, IMG submission 170485) | Freshwater viral communities from Lake Michigan, USA - Su13.VD.MM15.S.D | ecosystem: Environmental > Aquatic > Freshwater > Lake | place: USA: Michigan | collected 2013-07-16 | reverse complement strand
TAAAATACTCTAGTAAATCTTCTACTTTCTTAATAGATTGAGTCTTTTTCTCACCCTTAGGAGTACCTACTTCACCGGATTTAACTGTAATCATTGATTTAAATATACCTTTAATACGGTTTTTAGAACGTTCGTTTTTAGTATTTTTGACGATATCGTCTAATAGATTCTCAAAAGAATCATCGATTTTATAGTTCTGTAATAAGGTTCTAACACCACTCCAGTTAGAACTATTCCATATATCCTCTCTAGCTGTTTGTTTGTAGTCTGGAGTTAAGGTTACTTTACGTAAAGTTAGACCTGCACTAGATAAATTAAATTCAAATTCCTGATTATCTTCTAATTCAGGTAGATTTTTAATACCCAATCTCTTAAATACTTCTTCTGGTTTCTCTTCTAGTAAAACTACTTTAACTAAACCTAATAATAATCCCTGTAATTCAGCCGGGTAATCTAAGAATGATTTTTTAAAGGTAGATTCTTCATCAGATAATGATATCATATTATCTATCTGAACGAATTGATCAGTGGTTCCTTCAATAGGATAAAGAATAGTTACTATTTCTCCTGTAGCTAATGATTTTTTACCTTTATATTTATCACTCTTAAAAGGAACTATAAGATTATCAGGTAGAGAGTTTAGATAATCAGCTAATTCTTTCTTTAATGCTTTCTTATCATCGCCCTGTAGGGTAACGATTAGATCAATATCACCGAAATCTTCTTTATCTCCGGCATTATAGGAACCAGAAATCTTAGCATCTTGAAAAGCTTTAAATTTCTTTAATACTTTATTGATATAAGAATCTACAGTTTTTTGAACTGCTTGTCTTGTTACTCTATTTCCTCCTGCTGAACCTGACATTATTGTATATATTGTTTTAATTTTGAATCGTCTGGTAGAAATTTACCTTTTAAACCTAATCTTTCTTTATTTTCTATCCAGTACTGCTGTAAATCTTCTGGAATATCTGCTCTAGTAGAGTCTAATATCTTTAAGTATTTATCGTAAATACCGTGTAGATCATCCTGAGATAAATTTTTCTTAAGATGGTCTATTAATTTAAAGTAATCGTCTAATGTATCCTGGGTTAAATTAATATTGTATAATTTATTTATTAATTCTAATACTTCTTCTGGTGTTTTAGCTTCTATTTCTCTAGTTTCTCTATCTAGAACACCTTGGGCATGCTTAAACATTTTACCTTTATAATCAAATAAAGCTACTAGTAATTGTGTTCTATGTAAGCCTTTAACATTACCCTTATAGGTATTAGAATAATAACTAAATTTTAACCATTTAGGATCACCTACATTAATATCAATTTGAACTGTTTTATTAATTTCATCACCTAATTCATCGTATTGAACGGCTTTACAGAATAATGAACCTGCAGTTGATTGTTTTAAATCGGTTTGGATATTATTAGTTTCTTGATTAATTTTATTACCAATAAATTCAATCATAGCTCTTAATTGTGATTGCTGTAAAGTAGCTGTTCTAGCTCTTTTTTGAATCTTATCTACTGCTGCACTAAATTCATATGCATCTATTCCCCATCCTGTTAAATCAGGTTGACCGTTAGGCATTAAATTTTCTATACTATAGGCTAAGTCTATATCACCAGAGATCGGCTTTTTACCTGCTGATCCTAGTTTTTCAAATGTACCAAAAGTACCGCGTTTTTTAGGAAAGATTCTTGAAAGCTCTCCTGCAAACATATTTAATGTAGGATCTATATATTCTTTCTTAATAGGAGAAGTATCTCCGAATACATTACCACCCTCTATTAATAGTTCTTTTACTATATCACCTAATCTAATCATATATTTATTTTTATAATAAATAGTTAAAAATTAATCTAATTTGATCGTTGTAGGTAAAGTCTCGCTATGAGGCTTCATATTAGGATTTTCAAGTTTATATATCTCGTATATTCTCTTAAACATCTCAAAGTTCTTCTCGATATTACCTACATCTTTTATCTGCCATCCTTTACCCTGCATTTTTTTACCTTGAGAATCTGTACCTCTGGTATGAGCTTTTAACCAAATAATACCGGTTTGAGTAATATGCTCACTATGGGTTTCATTCCAAGCCTGGGCATAAGCTGCTAATTGCAGATCATAGCTAGTATGCAAGTAATTAGAAGTTTTAATATCTAATAACCATAATTCGCCGTTTAATCTACAAATAATATCTCCTGTACCTGCATATTCATGTTCATCAGAAAATAAATGATATTCTATAGCTACTGGTTCTGGTTTATGAGTATTCCAGAAATCAGCAAATCTTAGTATCATTTTCCATGTTAAAAGGTTATAAATAACATTACCTCTTTCATCAATCCAATTTAATGTTTCACCTTTAATTAATCTTTCAGCTGCTTTGTGTACTGCTGTTCCTTCTGATGCTGCTTTATTAGCAATAATCTCAGCGTTATGACCTACATCTTTTAACCATCCGTAAAAGAATTGATTCTTTGGAAAGTAATTTAATACTGATGTTACGGAAGGGTAGAATTTATCATCTCTTCTATAAAAACGAGTATCTAAGATATTAATCTGTTTGGAATTTTCGCTGTACTCTACTAATCTCTTTACTTTTGGATCTCTAATTATATTAGAATCTCTAAGTAACTCTAGTTCTTTATCCATAATTTAGTTCAATTTTTTTAGCATATAGTTGGCTAAAAGTTAGTTGGGTTGCTTTGTGTAGTAATTTAGTGAATTCTTCAAAACCTATATCTGATGGATCTTTACCCTCAAGTTCTACCAGATATACTTCCTTGCCTAGATTAATTAATTTTTCTGCGTGTTTTAAAGCGTCTTTTAATGCGTCGTTATCTAGGGCTATATAAATTGTCTTTACGTTATTTTCTACTAATTTCATCATTAATGCCTGAGGAATGGTTTTACCGAATAATGGTACTGCATTTCTCTTAATTGCCAGGGCATCAAACATTCCTTCACATAATATAATAGGAGTACTCCAATTAACAAAATACTCTAATCCTATAATTTCATTTTTATTACATCTAGGAGTATTATATTTTCTAAAAGGATCTTTTTCAAAGGATCTTGCAATAAAATAATTAATTTTACCGTTTTTATCGTAAGAAGGTATAACTAATGAATTAGCATATTTTCCTGAATCGCAGTATCCGATATTATATTTTATGATATCGTTTCGGTTTATTCTTCTGGTCTTAGCGTAATTAACTGCTTGCTTTAAAGTAATAGAATTTCCTGCCGGGTTAATTAATGATTTAAATTCTTTGGGTAACTCTACTTTAAATTCTTCCCTAGTTTCCTCTTCTCTCCCGGCGGGTAAATATTTTACATAAGATTGTAGTTCATTTATCTTATCCTTAGAGACATCCATTCTTTTTAATAGAGAGAACAGAGATTTACCCTTAGCATCACAAGTCCAGCAATGCCAGGTATTTACACCTTTAGAATTAGTATTTAAATCGATCTCTAATTTAGGCTTATGATGATGGCAGAAAGGACAATGAAAAGCATAATTAGATCTAGAGGTATGTTTCCCCTTATCTAATACGCTTTCTACGAAGCCGAGTAAAACCATAGAGTTATTCATGGCTTAAATATAAGAATAAATCTTCGATATTCAAACTAAATTAGGTCTTTTCTATAGAATTTACCTAAGATATTATCGTTATAAGAATCTACCTCTAAAACATTATATTTCATTTGGTAGTTAATTTCATAATATGTTAACTGTTTTTTACTGAAGCAGAAATGTAATATATTTCTCTCATATATATCTTCGCTGGTTTCTTTAATATCAGCTAAAAGCTCTTTAGATGAACCCATATAAACTTTCCAGTTACTTTCTTTGGTAACTAGTTTTTTAGTAGGTTTTCTACCAGGACCGGTTTGCTCGGCTATTTCTTTTTTAGTAAGCTTTTTATTTGTATTTGAGTATAAAGATTTTTTACCTATATAAATCTTACCAGTTGTTTGATTTTTTATAAGATAAATAAATCCTATACAATTTTCAGGAAAATCCTCTAAGGATTTGATAGAGCAAGTATTATCTTTCTCACTCACATATAACCATTCTTTCATTAACTATCGTATTTTACTATAAATGTTACATCTGTATTTGAAGGCATTCTAAAGGGCTGGGCTAATTTACCTACAGCAAGTAGTTCATTACTTGGATTATATAATCCTACTGTTGTTACATATGGATTAAAATCAGACCCGGTAATATAATAATAGTAATCGCCTTTGCTTCCTGATACTGATGTTGGGTTTTGAGTAAGGTTAAACTCATTTTCACTTACATGACATCTAATCTGGTTTTCATATATAGTATTAGTAGATTTATACGATATAGATGATGAAACTATTGTACTAGAAGTTACGTAAGTTTGATTAGTTATAGAAGCGATTCCGTGAGCGTAAAATATATTTCCTACATAAGGTGTTTCTTCGGAACCTGTTATATAGCCTTCTAAAACGTACCCTTTATTAACATATAATAAATATAAATTATTTATATCTAACAAGTTACCGTTTCCATCATCTACTACATATAGTGAACCGGTTACTCCGGCTACTCCTCTACTTAATATAAAAGATTTTGGTTTTATCTGTTCTCCGAAAAGTATATGTGGAATAGATATAGTATATATGTTAGAACCGGTGTCTGTAGGAAAGTATCTATATTCATATTCTATCGTACCTGAAGCAGCAGTAGATTGTATATAGTTGTCATAATACGAGGCGCTTATATTATTAGTTTGTATAGAAGATGTTATATATCCTGCGTAATATAATTGCTTTAAAGAATTATAGTTAATAAGGCTTTGTGATACTGGTGTATTAGTATCAATATTGTAGCTACCGGAGAGTATAGTTATACTGCTTGAAGCATACGAAGAACTAGGTATTGTGTATTGTTTATATACTCTAAACGGATATGCGGAGATATCTGATGTTTTTAGTGTTTTGGTTGCTGAACCCATAGTTCATTTTTATTACCAGTTTAGTTTAACTCTTATTAAAGATTCTTTAGTAAAGTCTTTTACTAATGGTTTTGATAGTTTAGCAACTGCTAATAAATCTTCGTTATCATTATATAATCCTACAGTTGTAATATATGTTTGCGGATTATTAATAAAAGTAGAATATACTAAATCCCCGCTACCGCTAATCATAGATGGATTAGTTGTATAGTTAAAATCAGCATTTTTTATTCTAGTAAATATAAAATTTGAAGATATAGTCTCTTCACTGTTTAATTGGAATCCTGTATTAGTAGCTACACTTGCTCCTCTTTTTATAGCTTCGTATAGTTTAAGGAAGTTAGTATTATTAGTATTAGAGCCGGTAAGAGTACCTAAAGCTATACCGCCGCTTGCCGCACTTAAATTCAATGCTGCCGGATTTAATACCATTAAACCTACATCAGGTAAAAATAATCCATAAGAACCTAAAGCTGTATATCCTGCTGTAGATCCACCTGCCGGAATAGCTGTTGTAGGAGTACCGTTACTTCCGCTTACGATATCGTATACTCTACCACAGTCTAAAAAAGTAGTAGTTGTTGTAACTGCACTATTATTAGTTAACTGCACTCTATTAACACCTGTTGTACCGCTAACATATAAATTAAATGTTGATAAAAATAATTTTTCTTTATATTTACTTCTATTAACATTAATTACATATATATCTTGAGCATTAGAGTTACCTGTTCCGAAATTAAAGTTTGTATTTTCATCTCCGTAAACTAATGTTCTATATTGACCGTATATGGTCCTAGAAGGACTCTCATCAGTTACGATAGAATTATAATATACTGAACCTAAACCTGTAAGATTACCATATGTTATAGCGAACTCAGGACCTGTTGCAACGCTTGCAGAAGAATATACGTCGACGTAGAATGAAGGAGAATTAGATATAGTACTTGCGGTAGCAAAAGTAGTTAATACTGTTGCGTTGTTACTCCAGGCTGGTGCAGTTACTGAATCTGAACTAACTACGAAATCGGTTGAATCTATTGATACAAAGCTCATATTTTATTTTTTATTGTGTTTTAGTGATTGTAATAGGAATTGTTATTCTAGCTCCTGAATCTCTACCTGTAATTATAAGGTTGGTTTGTAGCTGAGTAAGGCTGCCAAATAATGTATTAATTGTAGTAGCGGTTAGATTTATAGTAGCTCCTATAACTGTTTTACTTACGTTAGTACCTATAGTAGTAGTTGTATTAGCATTAGTAGCTTCTGCTGTATTAATACCTGTACCTGTAAATGATGACATTGTTCTTACATCACCTATAGTTGCTATATACCCTGATTGCTCAAATGTAGAATTAGCTCCTAAATAATTTAATGTTTGAGGAGTAATAGCTAGGGAAGCACCTTGTTTTAAAATAATAGAAGAGTATCCTAAATCTAAAGTAGGGATTTTAGCTGTACCTCGAGGTAGAGTTAATAGCTTATATTTCATTATCTGATTATCATCAGGAAATGCTTCTAAAACAGGCATTGATTCGATAGCTTCACCGTAATAAGCCGATCCTGAAGGATGATAAGGGTTATACATTGTATAATCTATCTCATCATCAGAAAGTGAGAATTGAGTAATTGTAAAAGAACCATCATTTCTTGATAATAGTTCTCTACCTTTTTTAGTTAAGATTGCGTCAACTATTACGCTAGTATTATTTAAATATCCCATATTGTTTTAAGTATATATTATAAATATAAATAATTTTAAAATTATTACCAACTGTTAAAAATCACCACCGTTTAATTGATTTAGCGGATCAGATACATCATTAATTAATTTCTTAGATTGAATTTCCTTAGTTATCGTATCAATATTCTCTAATACATTAGGATTTATATCTTCTGGTATAGAAAATCCAAAAGAGGTTTTTCCTTGAGGTTTAGTATAGTTAATATATATTGATGTTTCATCTTCTTTTTTCTTAAGGAAAATTATAGAATTTAAATTTCCATCATTAGATCCGCTTAATAAATTCGAAGGTAGGGTAGGTTGAACTGTTATTTCTGCCCTACTATTATCTATTTTGACTGTATCTATTACATCATACTCATCAAATGATGTCCTATTTTTTAATTTTAATAATATTTTATCTCCTCCTTCTAATACAAATGTATCTGTAACATCACCGTATCTACTGTATAGGTTAGAATTTGAGGGTAAAAATATAGAACTAGGACTACCAATATTATCTGAATAAAAACTTGCTATAGATCCTGTTAATATTAATTTATTATTTTGACCGGTAACATCTATTCCTAGATAAAATTGAGAACCGTTAAGAATTGGTATATCTCCTCCGGAGCCTACAACACTGTTATATAGTGTTGCATTTGTTAAAAATACAGATGGTAGGGATCCGTCAGATGATGATAGTAATAATTGAAATTCTACTCTTTCATTATTAGCATAATCTATATATAGACTATCTAATGTTGATGTAAGTGATATAGGTCCTTCATCGGCCTGTTCTACCAGGACGGGTATTTCTATTAGATAATAACCTGTACCGCGTACATCATATATTATTTCCTCTATTCCTGAACCTTCATAACGTATCCTTAATCTATCTATTGTAAATCCTGTTGTTATTGATACAGGTGGTGAAAATCCAATTTTTAATTCTGATAATAATGGTCCTAATACGGCGGGAAGAGTTTCTAATATACTAAACCCTAGAGATGGATAATAGCGTATTCCTTGATAATATGATGTTCCTCCGGAAAAAGTATTATTAATATCAGATTGTACCTGCAGACCTCCGGATCCGGTTTTAAATATTCTTAATCTTGCTGTAATAGTTTCACTAGGAGTTGTTGATACGAGAAAATTAATATTATTATAAAAAGAATAATAACCTGAAGCTGAAGGTTGAAAATATGAATTAGTTACATTACCTGCAGTTAGTGTTCCTACTCTAAATTCATTAGTAGTAAAGTTATTACCGGCCGATCCTGTTCTATACAAATTATAAAAACTATACCAGTTTTGACTGTTTACACTAACGCTTGCTGTATTATAAGGTGTAACTGTTATAATACCGGCAGGAGGAGTATAGTAATACGTATCAGCCCTACCTGTATCGTTTAATACATCAAAACTCATAGTACCTATAGTCCCGGATGTATAAAATATAGGCGTAAAATCATACCCTACACTATATATATTCTTTACACCATTACTTTTTATTTGATTACCGTACTGTTTAGGATCAAATAAATCTAGAGTTAATGTATCTTCTTTAAATGTATTCTGTACTTCAAATATATTAGTATTATTCTTATTTAAATTTATATAATCACCATTTATATCTAATAGATATAATAATGATATTTGAGTTTTATTATCAAAAAATGAGCTTGTTGTCAATCCTGAAAATAATCCTATTTTACCTGAGTAGTGATTTATAGCCGGATTTTGACCGTAGGATTGATCTCCAGGATAATCTCCAATAGGCGGTGTATATACATTATATAATAAACTGCTTACCTTAGACCCGGAATATCTAGAACTTATATAGCTGAATAAGTTGTAATTATAATCTTGTACTTCGGCAAAAGGTACTGCAGGAGAATTTAATCCTGTATAATTTATATCGTTAGATCTATTAATATATTGATTAAAGGATTGTGTTATTAATCCGTTATTAGTTGGTATGTTAGGATTATATGAATAATCTATATCAAGTAAAAAATTAGATTTAACACTAGAGGATACGTTATTTAATAACGGATTTAATGAATAGGTAATATAATAAGATGAAGTATTTGATGACATATTAGATACTTCATACTGATTGAATTGAGAGTTTATTGGTTCAAACTCTGTACCTCCGAATTCACCCGTAAAAGGCTGACTTTCATCTGTAAAGCTTTTTGTTAAAATACCTACTGATGATGATAAGTACTGTACATAATCTGTATTTAAGAATACTCCTTGAGGATTTGAACCGGTAATTTCAATCATATCTATAGATTGACTGTATTGAGTATAACTAGCCTGTGGTTCGTTTCTCTTATATTTGGATCTTTCTAAGATATGCGGTTTAACAATTATACCTGTTGATAGATTTGCTCTTGCAGGAACAAAATCTTTTATCATTTTAAATAATGAATTATCGTAATATTTAATTAATCTTACAAAATCCCATAATTTAAATGAACTGATATATTTTTGGAAATATGTTTTTCTTAAATTATCTAAATCAGGATAATTATCAGTATATAAATCGGATGTACTACCGATATAATCATCAATATTAAAGTATCCTATTTGATTGGTTATATCATAATCTATGAGATCTGATGGTGAAAAACCTACTTCTATGTCTTGAGAATTTCTACTAATATTATAATCAAATAACTGAACGCTAATATCTCTAGATAATACGTTTTCATCTAAATATTCCTGCTCTAATACATTGATTTTATTATTTACCTTTTGATTTAATCCTGTAGAAGGTGTTGATAATAAATTATATCTCCGTTCAGAAACAAATATTTTACTACCTGATGTAGGGAAAAATCCAAAACTTACGTTAACATTTAATGCGGCAGATTGAGATATTATTGAACCTATGTTGGAGAATGCCGGATATGTATTATTTACGAAAAATGTACCGCTTACTGCCGGGTGAGAGGATGATAGTATCTCTTCATACATACTATATCTTCTTAATAAAGAATTATCGTATGGATTAAATATAGTTTGACTTCCGGATGGAAAATCTCTAGCATCTCCTAAAGGTAATCTAAAGATAAGATTAAATAATGAAGATGTCGGTTCATTACCTGTATATGAATTTAAATTTTTAGCATGTTCGAATATAGCACTTGCTGATAGAGGTTCAGACCAATATCTAAATTCTTTTAATAATCCTTGATATCTAGTATTATTAGGTGATAATACTGTATTATTATTTCTACCACCTAATACTGCACATATTCTATTAGTGGAAGACCCGGTCCAGTTATTATTATAGCTAGAAGATAGAGCTCCAGACACTATAAAAGAAGATGATGCTTGAAATCCTATATTAGTTCCTCCTTCTTCATTATACAATGCATTAGCTGCATATAGAGTATACGTTGTCTGCACTGACCCACTATCTCTAACGGCAGCTATTGTCCACCATTGTGTTGGATCAAAAAATGGTAACGTTATTGGCGGAGTTTTTATATATTCTCTATCTATTGTAGATGGGGCAGTACCTGATCCGCTAAGTAGATATAATCTTAGTTCACCATTATATTGTGATAGAGTACCAGAAATTGCTGTTGCAGGATTATATCTTAAATTTATTCCGAGATCAAATCGGTTAGTACCTGTTCCGTTAAATGATTTTACAAATAAAGATTGCGTATATAAACTAGATGTTGTAGGTATTCCTTGTATATTTCTAAAACTAAATTCTATAGTATCTGGTACTTTGTTAGTGTTTCCATCTTTTAAATAATTATACCTAACTGGTCCCCAAGGTAAAAATATATTATCTGAACCTGTATTATAGTACGATACCATATAATCATCCTGTATTTGATCGGATGTTGTTCTGATTTTATCTGATCCTCCAAATTCGTTGATTCTTAGTATAGTATCCGGAATTCCAAAGCAGTTTATTAATGCCTGTAAACCTACTTTTGTACCTTTAGTTTTAAGTAGGTATGGTAAATTATGATATATTCTTTTATAATTCTCTTTAGATATATCATCTAACGGTAAATTTACTGAAGTAGTTACGTAATTTGTAATTAACTCAGATCCGGTATTAGGTAGTATCTGACCTTGAGGACCTACTCCTAATACTGAATCATATATATTGTTAGATATACTGGTATTTGTGTATAATTTTATACCTAGAGATTTTAACGCATCCGCGACTTCATCTTTAGATATTCCTTTATCTAGGCTATTTTCAGCATTATATCTATTAGTTATATCTTTAATGTACAACCATATATTATCAAAATGCTGACCTATCATATTTAAGAATATTTGATAAGGCTGATTATTAGGATCGCTCTTTAAATATTCCGGTACTGTATTTAATAACCAATCTTTGTTATTTAAATCATGTAAAGATGCTGAATATAAAATACTTTGAGTTACTGCCGTAGGTACGGTATTTTCACTTCCTAGCCAGTTTTGAACTTGACTACTTGCATATGCATATAGTTGATAAGGCTTCGTATTCGTAGATTTAGGCCATGAAGCAGATCCGGAATCATAATACAGGTAATATTCATATCCATCGAATTTCTCAATAATATCATTTATTTTATTTTGTAATACAGATCTACTACCTGATACTGTATTTGTGTTCTGAAATATATTATTAAGTGAATTTAAATCGGAATTGTAACTTTCTATTAATTGAATTTTATATGCAAAATTATATATTCTCTCATATGCAGAAGAGAAGTGTATAAAATTATTAAAATTTGTATAATCTACATTTATGTCTATTCCCTTTTCTTCTGTAAGGCTTTTTAATTGCTGATAGGATGTTAATGATGATCCTGTATAGAAGGTACTTAATGATTGGTAATCTGTTATTTGACCTACTTTATTTAATACTTCAACATTATAATTAGGACCTCTTAAGCTTTCAGTAGTAACGACTGCTTCTGCCGGAATCTGAATATCGATATTATATGTAGCTGGTTCAGATAGCTTATCTACTATCCAGAATGTATCTTTATTTCCTAGCTCTGACGGTAGCGGTTCATATAATTTAATTAATAAGGCTGATTCTTCATTTACTAGAGTATATGCTACGTTTACTCCAATTACTATTTTATTATCACCGAAATTTAAATAAAAGTCTGGATAATAGGTTTTATTGGATATATTTAAATCGTATTCATTAAATAATTGTATTAACTCGTCATTAGATAAATCCTGTCTAGATACTCTTATTTCGGTTCTATCTGTTGATAATTCATTAATCCAAAATCTACTTAATTCACTACTATTGAATAATTTTCTAAAGAAATTATATGTAATATTTACGGCACCTCTATCAAAGCCTTCATCTTGTATATCTTTATCAGGATTTAATAATAATATATTACCAGTAGGATTTACTGCATCGCTATTTTTTATAACATAACTATTAACGTTATAATTTGATGTTAATAAATTATTATTAAGATCATATATAAAATATTCTATATAATCATCAGTTTCCCCGAAAGTTCTTGATATAATATTACCTGTAATAAGAGAGGTATCCTTATTACTATATTCTTGATATTCGGGATTAGAACCTAAATAATTTACGTTTACTATTTCCATTATGTTAATTTAGCTATATCTATTAAGCTTGTATTAGTTTCTAATAACTGCTGTCTTAAACTGTTAATCTCTTCTAATAATGCTTTTTCATTATTTGTAATTACAGCCCCACCTAGATATTCTGAACTTCTCATAACTAGATATTCGTGTGAATTTAATTCCCCGTTTACTGGTATTTGTAGAAATAATTGTTCGTATAATTCAAAGAATTGTTCTACACTAACATCTTCGATAACCTGCTCATCTACGGGATCGATAAGCTCTCTAAATTGAGTATCAACTACTCTAGTATATGTATTTTGACCATATACTTCTCTATAAAGATTTAATTCTTGAGACATTATCTAATAATTTTAAAAATATTATCATTATCTACAACTATTTCTTCAGAATTATTTAAAATAGTTTTTACTAATAATTTATAAGATCTCTCTGGTTGTAATCCGTTCATATATACTGTAAAATAATTACCTGTATTATCCGCACTTATTTTAGTATAATTTGTATCGAAATCAACTATCATCTCTGATGTTTTATAATCCTGTATTGCCCAGTAAGATGATGTTGGTAAATATTTCCAATTAAGATATACTGATGATGTTGTAAACTGTCTTACAGGGAATTTATCTTTTGCTTTTATCTTAAAGCTGTATTTAGTATTTTGATTAAATTCTCCTGGATTATTAGTTACGTTGATTATAAAATTATCGTTTGTTATAGTGCCGTTACTAATACTACCTGTATTATAAGAAAAATCATTCCATTTAAATTCTAAACAAGGGGGGTATATAGTATGTGTATCCATAGAAAAATAATTCAGTACCATAAAGGATCCTGTATTAAGCTCTATTGATGATGAATGTTTAAGTATTACTCCATAGTTTGATAGTGATCCGCTAAACCATTTATCAACCGTACTTGTAATATTAATGTTTATGTCTTTATTATCTATGTAATTAAAGCTTTGAGTTGCTTTATATGTTTGATTCCAAACTCCTCCCCCTGAAGTATAGAGATAGCTTTCAGTTCCTGTTGTTTTATCCCACGGGGTCGAACCAGTAGGTCCAGGTGAAGTCCAACATACTCCATTTAATGGATTAGGATTATCATTAAATTTACCAGTACCCATTGTGTAATCCTGGGTTAGTGGATATGCTTCTATTATATAATCTTGAGAAAGATTTTCAGCGTTAGCTAGATATAATCTTAAATTAGCGTTAAAAGATGATGAATTAAAAGATTTTAATGTATTTAAATCATTAGTTGTAAAATTTATTAATGATCTTCTAATATCATCAAAACTAGTACTTCCTACATTTACAGTTGCACCGTCGTAGCTTGTATTATTTTTAACGCTAATTTCTAATATTTCATCTCTTCCGGCGTTTATACCTGGATATCGTGAATATATTGAAGCATCTTTACTTGGAAATATTTTATAAACGGCCATTTATAGTTATTTTATATAATATAAATATAAAAAGCTTTAGTTTTTACACTTATTTTTAGAAAGTTACAATCCTACCTTGAATATCACTTTGTAGATTTTTTACTTCAAATATTGAAGGATCAAGTGATGGATATACTACGTTATTTAAGGTAGCAGACTGTATATCATAGCTATATTTAGAATATCCTAATTCTTCGCCGGATTTATTAGTTATTTTAACATTATTAACTGTTTGTACTCCGGAAACATTATCTAGCATGGTATATATTTCGGATAGTATTATAGGCTGATTTATTTCCCAATTATCTATATTAAAGTAGCTTTGAAGTAGTGTTAAACATTCTAATAATACATCTCTGCCGGAATAGTTAGGTCTTAGTATAATATCAAAATCTACACCTATATTAATTATAAAGGCATTTTTTATATTTATCGAATCAGTTAACATTCTATATTGCGATAAATAGCCTTTAAGATTCTGCTTTAATGAGTCTGATGGTGCTATTAACTGTTTATTTTCATTAAAACCTAATACATAAATACTAGTTGATAGCGGATCTACTAAATCGTTATTATTGTTTACATCTTGTTTAAATACTATATCATCCTTAGTAACAAATGCTTTAGATATTTGTCCGTATTTACCTGGCATAGATAATGATAGTGATGCGTAATCTTGCTGAGTAACTGCTCTCATTTGTGTAGGAAATTGAGATATTGAATTTAATCTTATCTGCTCTATAGTATCTCCGTCACCGCCGCCTACTGCCTGGGTTGGATTATTTATTTGTATTGATTGTAATATCTGATTTGATAATACACCATCTACTATTCCTCCATAAAAGCTAGATGAATATGATTGTACTGTGTTTAATTGGTTGCTAGGAATATTAGCTTGGGTTCCGCCTCCTACTAAATATCTAACTGTTAATGTAGTATTTGTTGGTGCTAAACCATATGTCTCTGTAGTAGTAAAGTTACTAGGATTAAAAGCAGTATTAATTTTTGATAATCCATCTATTAAACCTATACCTACATTATAACTATTTGGTAGTACGCTTTCATCAGCATTTTGATTTATACCTGAACCGAATTGTAATTCTAATGAATTATTAGATTTTACTCTAGTTGCGAATCTTCTAGGAACTTTCTTTAATTTTAATATATATGGTGTAATATTAGATTCTTGACTATAATTAGGATCATTATTGCTAACATTTAATGTATCATCAAAAATTGTATCTTGAGCTAAAAACGGAACTTCATACCATCTATTACCGTCACTATCATATGCATCTATTATTTCTATAATATTTGTATCTTGTATTAAAGATGTTATAAATTTTTCAGCAGTTCCGTAAGAAAAACTAACTGTCTTAACTTCTCCTGATAAGGCTTTTCTAGTTTTTTTCAATAAATAAAATAAAGGATCACCTATGCCGTCATATGAATATACTGATATATCTGTTTTATCCATAGAGTTTTCTACAGCAAAATTAATCTTATCAGGTATTATGAATGTTGCATTCTTAATTGTAGATGATTTAATTTGCATATTCTCATTTATGATTAATGCATAATTATAATCAGGAGTTTTATTGGTAGCAGGACCAGTTGATGGAATTAATTGATATACTTCTATATCTACGGTTGCTGCTGATGTTACCTTAGGTTTATAACCTAGCATATAAGCTAGAGAATATAAATTTTCTTTCTGTTTTGCATATTCAAGGAATGTTTCTTGAATCTGATTATCCATATAAAATGATAATACATCACCAACGTAAGATGCCATTTCAATAAACATGGTACCTGGTGAAGCAGAAGAAAAATCGTTATAAGCAGTAGGAAAATACGATTTCGCGTACTCTATTAATGCTGATTTAAAATCAGTAAAATCCTTATTAAGGTATGTTATATTTTTATTACTATCAGCCATTTTGGAAGTTTATATTTATTTCATCTGTTAATCCTGTATTATTTATTCTGTAACTTACGTATAGATTTAGTAAATTATTATCAACTTCAGATGTTATATATAATTGATCGACAATTATATTAGGAAAGTTTATTTCTAAACCGCTTTTTACGCTCAGCTCTATTTGACTTATACTATCTCTATCTATATTTTCAAATAGTAAATCTCTTAATCCTGCTCCAAAACTAGGTACAAATACTCTTTCTCTCCTTCCAGTTAATAGATAATTTATAATATTATACTTAGTTTGTTCCTGAGTTGTATATACGGTATTAAAAACAGATTTAGAGCTAAAGGGTATTGATACTCCTATACCGGTACTAGGCTGTAAATCTAACGGGTTAATATTTCTTATCTGATAAGCCATTACAACTGCCCTTTATCTTTCATATTTTTCATTAATGCTGAAAAATCTGGTACTGCATCAATATTTACTTGAGTTACATCTGTTGCAGGTCTTGCTGTTGCTAGCATTTGATCTACTGTTTGGACTACCGGTGTTTCGAATGAATTATTGTTCATCATTGATGGAAATCCTTGTACTGCACGACTCTCTCCGTTAAATACTGTTCTATAATCCTCGCTAGTCATACTCATTTGAGTTTCATTTAGTAAATCTAATATAGGATCTCCTGTAGGTTCTATCTTAACCTTTTTACTTTTTATTATTTCTTCTTTTAATGTATTAGCATAAGTTTTGTTAACAGGTTGGTTATCTATATTAGAATTATTTTCTTTCATAAAGAATTTTAATTCTTCCCTAACTACTGTCCTAACTTCTTCTCTAATAATTTTTCTTAAAGCATCTAATTTACTCATATATTATAAATAGTTTGATTAAAATTTTTATTACTAACCCCTAGCTCTTCTATCTTTTTCTAATTTTTCTTGTAACATTTTTATTTTAGATTCAATTAATTTTCTAAAAGGTGAAAGTCTATTCAATATTAATTGTCTTCTATATACTAATATTTTATTTTCAATATTCGTTCTATCTTCATTAGATAATATATCAGCTGAGTTTGTTGCAGGTGGTTTAGTATTATCTACTGGGGTAGGCTCGGGTGATATAGTTAATGCAGTACTGACACTATTATTTGGGTTTATTTTTCCTTGTTTTATTCCTTCTGCAAGTGCCTGTTTAGATGCTTCTACTTTACTTCTTACTTTTCTTCTAAGCTTACCCATACCCTTAATTGAATTTAAAGCATCATCAAGATCATTTTTTATCTCTAATTCATCTGAATCTAGTTGATCTGTTTCTTCCTGACTAAATGGATCTTCATCTCCTTGTGTTTCTCTTAATAGTGCATCTATTTCAGGGTATCCAGTTCCTCCACCGTAAATTGTATCTACTCCTTTACGTTGAAGTTTTAATTTTAATTCTTCAAAAATTACTCTTGTATCTGTAGCAAATGTAAGATCAGTCTGCTCTATTAATACACCAACGTTATCTAATGCAATTCCTCTTCTTCTTTTTAATGTTTTACCGTTATCTACTAATTCTTCTTCTTGAATTTTAAGTATAAAAGAACCATATGTTGATTCATTGTTATTATTTTGAGCAGATTCAAATAAAGAACTATATGTATCTAGTTCATTTATATTAGATATAATTTCATTTCTAGCATTTTTAATTTCATCAATTAAAGGAGAGTTATCAGTTGAATTACATGATTCTAGATTAGTTTGTAATATTTGTAATTGAGTTGATATACTTTGTAATTTGAATAAAATACTTCTAATTATACCTGCTACTAATTGTATTAATTTCTGTACTTCTTCTATAACTTTTATAATTCTTTCTATTTGAAGTTCTATTTTTGATTTTACACCATTTAATATTGATACTACAGAAAATGTTCCAAATATTAGTGGGAGAAATAATTTATCGAATAATATTACAACTTTTTTTAATACCCTCATTATAGCTGCAGCTATATTAGTTATAGTAGTTATTAGTTTAATAGCTTTTAATATTTCCTTACATCCGTTATTTATATTTTTTATTAACTGTAATAAGCCTTTTATTACTGGTATTAAATTACTAACGTTTAAGAATTTTTGAATTTTTTGTACCTGCTGATCGATTTTTAAACCTGTAGCACCTTGAATAGCTCTCAAAGCATCTCCTGCAGAACTTATACCAACTATAAGAGATAATATACTTCTTATTTGCTTTAATTTATCTAGTAATAATCTTACATCTTCATTAGGTATACTTTCTAGAGAATATGTACTATCAATTTTAGCTATATAATCTCCTAGAAAACCATTACTGCTACGTAATTTAGGTATAAGAAATATTAAATCAGGATCACTTACAAGAGAATTAATTTCTTTTAGAACAGTACTTACTGTTAATATAGTCTTCTTGAATTTGGTATTCTCTCTTGTATATGAATTAATAGATAATCTTAGTTCTGATATATTACTATCATCTACAGTAATAGTTTTTCCTGCTTTCCCTATACGTTCTATATCTACTAATAGAATAACCTTATCCCCGTTAGAGATTGCATTATTTAATATTTGATCTGAATCTATAAATACTGTATCGATTACCTTTAATGCATTTTTTGCTTTATCCTGCAGGAAATTTACAGCTATCTCTGCCTTACTAGGTTGTTCATTACTATTTCTTAATACTAGGTTATTTAATATATAATTTGTTAGATTACAAAAATCAATATCATTAAGAAAATATAAAAAATTTATTACTCCTTTTATCTTTTCTTCTCTTCCAGGTATTTTAATTCCTTTACTTGCACGATCTCCTTTATAAATCTTATTTATTTTAATATCTATATTCGTAAGAGCATCGCCAGTTCTCGTTATAAACCCTTCAAATCCTTTACCGTTATCTTGATTACTTTGCTGTTTCGCCTCGTAATTTCTTTGATATTCTTGTCTTAGAGTTATTCGTGATTGTATTCCTGCAGCTACAGTAGGATTTTTTAATGCTTTCTTAGCAAGTGCCTCCTCAAACCTTTGCTGTCTATCTTGATTATTATTTACCGGTTGAGTTGCCATTATAATGTATAAGTTTTTTTAGATAAATTACCTTCTACTTCTATAACATCTCTAATTTGCTTAATTGTATCAACTACAACTAGAGCTTTAGATCTAATTCCTGGAATATTTAAATGAAAATTTGTTTCTGAAATATTACTAAGACTAATGCATAGTTCACTTAACGCTCCTACTAAGTCTAGTAATAACAAATTGTTTTGATATCCTTTAACTAAAGGTTCTCCGGAATCTTTTGCATTTAAACCTAGTTGTATTGTAGGTGAATTAATAGTTGTTCCTTGTATTGAATCTATATTAACTTCCCCTAGGCTAGATAAACCTATAGCGCTCTTTCCGAACAAAAATATAGAATCATCATTAGAATTAAATATTATTCTTCCGGACATTATTATTGCTTGGTCACCTTTATATGGAAATTCTGGAATGTATTTTTCTGCCATAATTACGCATTAAGTTCTTTTTTATCCTGTTCTTGTGGTGAAGTCTTATAATTACTCTTATATATCGGCTGTAATGTTACAACATTATCTGATGTAATTTTAACTTTTGTACTAAATGATTTTAAAGGATATAACTGTAGATCATTTATTTGTACTTGCTGATTATGACTTAGAACTATCATACTTCCATCATTATTTATATTCTCTACTGTAGGAATATATGGTTCTTTAGCATCAAAAGATGTTTTTCCTCTATAATTAGATATTATAATTATAGGATCGCCGTTATTAGGTATAGGATCATTGTTATTAGATCCAGTATTATTATTATTTGGTGATTTAGGATTATTCCAGAATGATAAACCTGATTTTTCTTTTACAGTACTTCCGAATCTTATAGATTGACCCCATCTACCTTCTAATATAAAATCTCCTTCAAAAGGTAATAAATCTCTTATATCTTTTTCTTTAAATGTTTTTCCTAGTGGATATTCTATACTAGTATCAGCATCAGTACCTTGAGTATTTCCATCTGATACTTGATTGTATTGAACTTTATTATCGATTATATATTCTGCATATTCTCTAAGATCAGGAAAAGCGTTATGATGAACAGAGTTCCAGGTATTAAAAGGGGGATAATAATAGTAATCTTGTTTACTTTTACTATCATTTAAACCATTTGACGGACCAGGTATTATTAGTACTATTTCACCTATTAATGGATATTGTTTTATATTAGAGAATAAAGGCCTTGCTATTAAATTAGAATAACTATTATTACTATTACCTTGTCTGTTATTATATAATATACTAAATTTTATACATCCTATCGATCCCCATTCTCCTGTTGATTTAAAGTCTTTATTATTAGGATCGTTTATATCGATAGCCCCTAGAATAATTTCAGTTACTCTAGCTATAATAAGAGATGATTGCTGATTATCTCCTCCGCCTACATTATATAGATTATTATCAAAAGACATTTCTAATTAGCTAATCTAGGAATTTCTTTATCTATACTCTTTATTTCTTCAAATAATAATTCTTTATCCCTATCACTTAAAAAATTACCATCATCAGTATTAGAACTAGCATTCATAGCTTTTTGAACTATACCAGCCATTTTAATTAATGCTTCATCATTCTTGATTCCTACTTCCATATATCCTTGTAATAGTGGAACCATCATAATTGCATCTCCAGGTTCATTTATCATATCCTTTAACTGGATAATCATATCACGAATCTGCTTTTCTTTATTTTTACTATTTTTATAGATATCTTCTAATAATGAAGAAAAAGTTTTATTTCCGAAAATTACTTTATCGAATTCCATAATTGTTTTTAAATAAATATGTATTATTTAAATATTTTCCGGAACATAACCTTTATCTAGATATATATTATATAATTTAATGTATATATCCT
>Ga0181351_1000118_pt1 | contig 20876 bp, 28 predicted proteins | sample Su13VDMM15SD_FD_170485 | JGI IMG/M metagenome (GOLD analysis project Ga0181351, IMG submission 170485) | Freshwater viral communities from Lake Michigan, USA - Su13.VD.MM15.S.D | ecosystem: Environmental > Aquatic > Freshwater > Lake | place: USA: Michigan | collected 2013-07-16 | reverse complement strand
GACAAGAAGATGACTTACGAGGAATTGGGTCGGTTCGTGATGAACATGCGCAATAAGTGCCTGCACAAGGTGGCGCAAGACATCTTCGACAACATGAAATATTAAAGTTTTGGGGGTCGTAGTCAGGTAAGCCCGAATGAGTTCGGCGCCCCCGCCAGACAACGGAGCCAAAATGAGTATTGAAAATACTTTGACAGAGCGCGGCGACCGGTACGGGAAGTTCTCCGGTCACGCAACGGTCTCACAAGATCTAAAGCTGATGATTTCCATGCATCTCCGTCACAGAGGCAAGATCCTTGCACCGGATCAGCAAGAAGCATTAGAAATGATCTGTCACAAGATCGCCAGGATTATCAATGGCGACCCCGACTACATCGACAGTTGGCATGACATAGCAGGTTATTCAACCCTAGTAGTACAACGACTAAAAGGAGAGGACGATGTGTGATGGAAACTGCAACCAAGGCCGCGATTGCGACTGTTTGATTGATATCTACGACTACTCTCAGAAGATGGAGGGTGTCATGTCCTTCATTGCCAACTGCCTGTTGGTTCTGATGACTGCGCTATTCTTGTTCGGGATCTTTTACCTGTTTTAAGAATAGAGCACGTTCGGCAATCCGCCGACGCTGCAAGCCGGGCAGGATTCTCCCGCCTGCTCGGCAAAATTTTAAGAACTCATCGGCTGCACCGATATAGTCTTTGCGCAAAACTTTGCGCCTCAACGTGGATCGTTGGAGAGTGCCCAAGCCACAGTTGAAAGCGAAACTAACCAGAGCATCAAACTGAAACTGCGTGAGGCTTCCTCTGCACAGTCGATGAACGCCAGACTCGAAAAACTTAAGATCAGTTGCAAGCAGTGCATTGATTTCATCCTCGGTGAAGGTTCTTCGATCTGACGCTAAAAGACTTATACCGACGCGACGCTCCATCGGCATCCGTATTTGCCGAGGATACAGAACATGTCCTACGCCAACCGTCCAGACCTTAGCGGGGCACAAGTAAGGCCTGTAGCGGACACCCTCAAAGTTCTTAATCAATGTGATGCCGGCTTGAGAGATCTTCATCGCTTGCCAAAAGCACGACCACCAAAGTGGAAAGCGATCACCGAGGCAAACAAAGCCTGAGTGTTTTCGTCCCAGAGTTGCGATGCAACATCGATGAAGCTCGCCCCGACCGAGAGCCCGTAGAAGAAGATTCCGAAGTCAATCAGCACCAGCAAAATAAAAAACCCGTATGTGACTACGGGCCGGACGGACGCTCGAAGATTGATCACCCACTGGCTTGCACCATCGCCAATGTCAACGTCATGGCGATAGATGCTTTTCATCTCGTCAGACTGAGCGCCAATCCTAGTCTGCAACTCACGATGGGTCGTCTCCATCTCAAGCTGGAGGCTTCTGATTTCCTCTAGCTTGGCCTCGGCATCAAAGCCGATTTTTCTCAGCTCCAGCTCTCTCTCAATCTGCATCCTCAAAAGCTCAATCTCTTGTCTCTTGTCGCCTCGATCTTGGAGAAACTCCAAGAACTTGGGGATGCCACCGGCAAGAAACGAAAAGATTGTGCTGATGAGGGTGAGCATTACTTATCAACCTTGTGGTCTAGTTTGTCACTGATCTTAGATAACAGGAACTTAACTTCGTTCATGTCTTCTCTGTAATCATCCCTCCGGACGTACTTGGCAGGAGTCGCCCTAGCATCTTCTTCTAGGCGTTCAATAGCCTTGTAGATGTTGTTCAGAATCCAGCCGCCAAAGAATCCTACGATGCTAACGGCAGCATTGAAAATGGTTTGGTTGTCCACAAAAGCCCCTGTCCTTAAGTTTGATCTTGAATGTAGGTCTAGAAAACCGTCCTAGCGATTTCGTAAGCATAATTTGATGCCCCGATCCTATCAATCATTAGCGTCAAAGTACCTGGGCCCGTGAAATTTCCATTCAGGTATATAAAGGCAGTGTCTTGGAAGGTCATGTCCGCCGTATCCGTCCTGAACACAACGACACGGCCAGGTGTCACGCCTGCATCAATCCGTTGCACAGTACAAGCTGCCGACGCATTACAGACAAAATAGCTACCAACAGCCGGAATGGTTAGGACGTTTGCGGCCACATTGGCTTGAGTCAGAGCCGATGGGCCTTGCTCAAAGGTAATGGCACCGCGAGACAAAACCGGGATTTCTAGGTCAACGAGCTGCTTCTGGACGATGCCATAGCTGCCGTTACTGCTGGTGTCGGAAAACTTCTCAGTGCTGGTGCCAGTCCAATTCCCCCGTGGATCAAACACGTTTCCGAGAATTGTTACTCTGGGATCGGTGCCCGATAGCGCGATTCCTTTTACGCCGTTGGTTCCAGCCGTGTAAGTGATTGAGTTATTGATGATATTTTTGTTGTACCCACCAAAAGCGGCACTGCTTGCTACATCAACACCCTTACCGTTTACAGTCGCACCGATGCCGATCAGGTTGCCTTGGATTAGCGAACCTTTGTTGGTGGTACTCAGGTCTTGGATAGCTGTGGCAAAACCAGCGAAGAACAAATTGTTTTCAATGGTGTTGTAGTCGCCGAGGTTGTTGATACCTACCCCGCCATCGCCGCCCTCAAAGTAACAGTCAGACACAATGCACTTGTCCGCGTTACTTTGCAGAATCACACCGTTGTAGATAACGGAGCCTTCGCACTTGTCGATACAAGCAGAGTAGGCGGTACCCGTGCCGCCAGCGATTTGGTAACCGGTCAGCCAGCCGCGCGATGTGCATTTGCTGATTGTCACCAGTCCGTTGTCAGCAGTCGGAATGTAAGAAATACCCGTCCCAACCCGCGCGGCTCCGAGCCCAAACGTGGCCCAATCCTTGTTCATGACGTAGCACTCACGAACAGAAACCGTTGCGCCCCATCCCAGCCTCAATCCGTCTCCGGTTCCACGCTGATAAATTACGCAATTGTGGAACGAGGACAGTCCGTAGAATGACTGTAGACGCACAACGGGTGTCGTGTTGCTTGTTCCGTCGAATCGAATGTGGTCGATTTCAACAGTGCCATTACTGCTTGATGCTGTACCAAGAATGTCTTCGAGCACTGGAGCATCGGTCACACTCTTGATGATAGTTCCGCCAGTATTGGTATGTACAAACGGTTCACCGAACCCTTGTCCATAGATTCGGAATCCTTTGTCTCTGTCGTCTGTCCCAAGTCCATCGACAACGCCTGGGATAATAAGACCGGTCACAAGATAACCGCCGGCAGGCAAATACAGATTCCTCTTTGATGCATGAGCCGCATTCAACGCAGCTTGACATGGTGCTGTTACATCTGTCAAAAATGAGTAGGCCTGTACTGCTGAGATCTGCGCCGATGTCATGAAGTCAAAAACAGAAACATCGACTCCCGTTTGTAGTTTTCTCTCGATTGTGGTCTCAACGGCACCCGCTCCGGACTGCATGAAAGCAACGTCTGAAGAATCAATTTGGACAACGATTCCGCTATATCTCTCAGTCGCAGCCGGTGCGCTATACACCATGCCACCGGTTCTGTTCATCACGCGGATGCTGTAGTCGCTGTTGACGTACAGGCGAGCAGGTGTGCCGCTATTTACTGGATATCCGCCAGAGGTACGGATAGGCTGTCCAGCCAATTGGGTTAGAGCGGAATCCCAATAGACATTGATCGGGTTGCCCTGTGGGTCAAGGTTGGCCGTTCCAATCCAGATATAACCATCCTCAAGAGGTTGTCCATCGGTCTCAATAAAGATAGGATAGGTTGGCTGGATTGAGAGTGCGGACATTTCAAACTTTCCTTTCTTGGTTTATTCGCCGAGTGCTTGTCTGACACGAGCACGGATTTTTTTATCTTTGATGCTGTTACGCAAAAGACGGAACCCGGTCATGACTGGCGCAGGTACTCCAGACGTCCCTGAGATGGCAACGTCCATTAGACCAGCGAGCACACTTGCCGTATTACTGGTGTTCACGGTTCCAGGAGGCACAGTCAGAACGTCCTTAGCCACGTCGTTAATAGTCCTGAGTTGTTCGGCGCCTTTTTTGCCGAACACAAATTGTAATTTCCCGCTTTTGTCTAGGTTTGTTATAACACGATCAAGCTGTGCAGGTGAGACGATACGGTTCCCAAACTGGTCAGGAGCCACATTCCGCAAGGCTTCTTCTTTGATGTATTGCAGTGTCCCGCCTTGTAGCTCTCTCCATGCCTGCATCCCATTGTCACCTTCCGTCTGTAGCAATTTACGCATTTGGCGAATGGTGTCGAGCGATGTACCTGGATCAATAATTGATCTATTAAGGACTTCTTCTAACGCAATGGCACGGTCAGTCGTTCCGCGCTTCACACCAAGCAGATTTTTCACAAGGGCGATGTTCTCATAATCCGCCGCGTAACGTGCCCGAGCTGCCCTCGCTTGTTTGTAGAGGTTTCCGCCTAATCCTTCTGTTTGAGAATCAATCAATTGCTTTAATTCGCTGGCAATGCGAACATCATTCGGATCGTTGTCCTTAACGAATCGATTGATGGATCTGCGCAAGGATTCAGCTTGTTTTAGAGTGACAGGGCCAGTCTGAAGTGTTCCATCTGCAAGTGATCCGGTTCCAATACCTTGAACCTTAAACTCCTCAGCTAATGTAGACATGATCGGAGCCGAAGAACGACCGGCTCTATTCCGATTCAGATAGTCAGCTATTGGAGACAGATTGACCGGATTCTCCAGTTCTCCGGCCCTCTCAGCTTCCTTGTAAAGAACTCTAATTTTTGCCTTGTCTCTAGCTGCTCGGCTGCGTAGAGCCTCATTGACTGCAACTCCAGTTGCCCTACGGAAATTCGATTCGCCAGCTTGTGCGCCTGTCATGTCAATGAAGGCGTCTAGATTCTGCCGAAGCTGCTGATTCTGTTGTGCGAAACGTTCGCGTAATGGCTCTCCAACCTCCGGTAGCTTTGCTGTTTCACGCTCAAACCGAACATCTTCAAACTGTCTAGTCTTCTGTCCTTCAGTCAGTTTTATTGGTATAGGTAGCTCCTCAGCCTTCATCGCACGCTGCGTTGCAATATCAACACCCATAGAACCGGCAGACCCAGGTGTTCCAGGAGTAGCACCAGAAGGAGCTGATGGAGTAATCGCTTGTTTTAGTTTCCCAGCCGCTGTTTGAGCAGTTTCTTTTACGGCTTGAACAACAGGAGTTGCAGCAACTCGGGCGGCCGTTTTTGCCTGTTGTGCAGCTTGTTGCACTGCTCCGGGAGCAGCGATCATGGGCAAAACAGGAGGCAATACTTGAGCAATCAATTCGCCGCCTGCTTTGGCGATTTCTTGCCCTTGCTGTGTTCTGGGAGCGTATGTCAGCGCCTGAGCGCCTTTCATGGCTTCTTGCTCTACCAGTTTGACGGCTTCTTGAGTGCCGAAATTCCCAGATAAGATCTGTTCTGCCAGGCCTTTTAAAGTGCCCCCGATCATGCCTATGGTGCCTCCGGTCGCGCCGGTAGCCATGCTAAGGGCAGCTTCTCCAGTACCGACAACTCTCTCCCCAATGGTCGGTTTTTCTGGTTGAGCAACAGCTTCGAGAACAGGCGTGCCTGGTATTAAATTTGAAGCATCCTGCCTTGCACGGATAATGACAGCCGCCAATTTACGAGCTGCATCAGTGTCGCCAGCGCGGTCTGCATTAACCAATGCTCGCTCAAGTTCTTGGATAGTAGCCATTAGCGGCCCCCTCCGTATCTTTTAAGTAGATCCCCAATCTCTGCCGGACTTGGTTGGGCGGATGGTGTATCTGGAACAGATAAAGCTGCTGGAGCACCAAATTTGTCCATTGTGTTTTTACGCGCTTTCTGAGTCAGGCGCTGAATCTCAATGAGGTTACCAACCAATTGCTTTGGAGATTGGCGAAGACTTAGAGACTGCAACGACGATTTAAGCGTTGCAAGGTCTTTGTCGGATAGTACGCCTTTCATCTCTCCGATACGGGACATAGTGATTTGACTTCCTAGCGTCTCAACAATCTCCTCAAAATCAGCTACATCTTGACTCAATGTTGGGATACGCGAGCTTATAGGCCCTGTTGCCGATTCAATGGTGCCTGTAAATCCTGTCGGTTTTCCATATTTGTCCCGTCCTGTTATAGACATGTTGAGAGCCTTCTCAACTGTGTTTAACAGATTGTCAGATTGTGCTGCTGCGGTCGTTGCTTCTGCAACTTTTCCACGCACTGACTCATCACGCTTCTGCTCCATTTCTTGAAGTTTTAATTGGAGCTCAGTGCGTTTTAGATCATTACCTTCCCTAGCAATCTGGGCATTCATTGCTGCGATTGAGGCATTTTGTTTTGCAATCAGAATATCATTCTGTATTTTGTTGATGTCCCAACCTTTTTTCTGCAAATCAATGGCCGCATTTGATTCAGCGAACTTTGCTGCGACAGCCGCAGACTTGGCTTTTGCTTCAGCCTCTGATAACTGAGCTGGGGCCATAGCAGCAGCTCGTTCTTCCGTTGCAATCTTAACGGTTCCTTCAATCACCTTGTCCCCGCCTGGGAGACCTGCAAGCATGATCCCGATGGTCTTCTGTGCTGTTTGCGGGCTGGCTTCGGCCATCTGAGCCCAGGTCTCATAGGCTTTCGCTTGCTGCTCATTGCCTGAATTTCGTTCAGCCGTAGCACGTTCACGCAAGAGTTGAATACCAATTTGAGGCTGACTTGAACCGAACGCAGACATGACCTGTCCACCAAATCGCAATTCGTTGTCTTGCTTATCTTTGGACAAAGCATCCCAATTCGCCCTCATGCTAGCCGCTTCCTTTTCAGGAAGCTGCATAGCTATGTTGGCAAAGTCTCTTGCAGTTGGATTCGGGTTTTGCATCAATGATGCAATTTGAGAGTTAAGCATTTGTCGGCGCTGTAGCTCTGCCTCTTGGGCCCTCATCTGAGCCTCTTGCGCCTGTCTCTGTGCTTGGATGTCTGCAACGGTCGCGCCGATTTTGAAGCCTGATAATGCCGCTTCAAATGGGCTCTGCACGTCAATGTTGTAATTCATCGGCTGAACCATGTTGGCCCCTTATACTTTGCTGTAATCGACCGTGAGATATCCGCTGTTCTCGCCTACCGCATCAGGGTAGACGCGCCGGACTTCCTGAGCCATGAGGCCGACCTGCTTGCCACCACCCCAGATGTATTCGAACTCGTAAACACCGAGCCCGTCCGGTCTGGTGCTAAGACGCCGAATGTTCTTCTTGAGTCTAATATCGCTAAAGATCCCACTAAATCCAGGCGTCCCGACCTTAGACCCGTATTGCATAGCCAGGATTTGAGTCGGTAGATTGAGCAAGCCACCAATTGCACGCCCCTGCGCGAGTTCTGCTCCAGCTTGAGCGGCTCCGATGTCGCCATACAAACCGGCAATGTTTGCGCCAGTCTGCATCCCAGCCGTTCCAACACCTGCCGCAGATTGTTGCCCAAGGGAAGTCAAGCCGCCAAGCTTCCCATACTGAGATTCAATTTCCTGTTGCAACATTTGAGGACGAAACTGTGAAAGAGCGGCCTGAATGTTCCCGCCGCGCAACCCGCCGGTGGCCGATGCACGTTGCAACAAAGATTCCTCTCCTTGTCGTACCCTAGCGGCGAACAATGGCGATTGTTCCAACCCAGAAATTGCGGCTCTTTGTGCTTCCGCGCCTTGCAGACCGACCAATGCTTGTTGCTGCTGCAACGCTGGTGTTCCAGCCTCAACGTAGGGCTTAAGCAATTCGCGTAGCATGTCGAACTGCCGCCGTTGTTCAGCGATCCCTTCCCTACTTGCTGCTGATTGCGCCGAGGCCGCGTCTTCAGCCGCCTCACCTTGAATAAGTCCACTCGCTAGGGTCGTTCCACCGACAACTAGGGCGCTAATCGGATCAGGCATTGCCAAACTCCTTCATGTAATCTTCGAATGTCTCACCGTAGAGCGACATCACTAAATGAGCGTTATCGGTTGCATATTTGGTGCCGTTGCACAGTGTTAAAACCATTAGCACAACGTCATAGAACCCTGCACGCCATACAAAAGACTTAGCATCAGCGTTGCCTGTGCGTTCAACGTGATCGGACGCTTGCCATTTCAGGACCATAGTCGCGATAACAGGCGCTAGGCTGTTCGAGTTGGCAATCCAGAATGGGTTTTGGTTCATTCCAACCAACGTATTCCAGATTGCAGCGTTCAAATCCTCGCGCTCAACATGGTCACCGTCTGCCACGTCATCGAAGACTTGGATAGCATTCCACAGCATCAACAACCATTCAACGGCTGGTGCGGGCAGCGCAAAAACCTTCTCTAGGTTTTCTTTTAGCCAATCAGCACCGCTCATTTGCGCAACCTCTCAATGGTTGGGTGAGCTGCTGGTGGCCCGATAGACTCAGCGCCACCATTTTCCCACAATCTGTTACCCGGTCAATCTTCTTCAAACTCTCGTTCTTCCCATGCTTGGCATGATCTGAGATCGTGACAGATAAAATCGAACTTCTTACAGTGACCACGGAACCCAGCATCTACGTCCCATTGGTTCCATGGGATCTTATCCATTTTTGCCTGGGTCATTACAGAATTGTCGTAGTACTCACAATTTGAGCACCGACGACGCCTAGCCTCTGCCTCATCAACCTGCATTGCCTTGCCGAGTGCCACCCAATAAGGCTTGTTTGCCCCACGTTCGTTGCTTGGCTTCTCAGGTCCGAGCATCCAATCGTCAATGACCGTCTGGGTATTCTTCTTGTTCTGTGCTGCCGTGATAAATGGTTCCTCATAAGGAATACCTTTAAATCCTGCGAACATAACCTTGGGCATTTTCGTATCTTCCATTGCCCTCTCCTTAGGTGATCTCGCGGCCTGAGACACGCAACGTGAGCGCCGTTGCACTGCTAGCAATGGTGCTGATAAATGCGCCTGGATCTAGTTCATGTCCGACCAACTCGGGGCAAAGGTAGGTCTCCCCAGGAACAACAGTCCTGTCGTCGATGATCAGGTTTGAATTGCTCGGAGACCCTGCCGATTGAACGATGTTCACACTGAATGTGCGGTTCACGGTATCGGTGTTCGTCACGGTCGCCTTGTCGATCAACGCCTTGGCAGATGTCGCAGTGTATTGGGTCGTCTGGGTTGACTCCATTTGTTTAGGAGGTACTAGAGTTTTGACAGTGACGGTCATTGAATGCCCCCGATATTGTTTGAAACGGTCAGAATGATAGAAGGTATGCCTGGATGCGGAGCAACAGCGCCAGAGGCAAGTAATTGAACCCCTAGATTAGTAACGCTGAACATCAGTTCAACATAATCTCCGGCTTTTAAGTTGAAAAAGTAATTCAGAGCCACGAACACTTCAGCGTTATTCCCTTGAATCCTAACTTGACTTGCGGAATTTGCAACGTCTACTCCGTTGAGTCTGAACCACAAATAGAACTCATCGGCAGTAGCAACAGTCGAATCCAACTGCATACTAGTTTGAAAATTGTAGATGCCTTCTGTATCAACATATACACGCGATGATGGCGTTCCAATGTATACACCATGACTAAGATCGGTCGTGTTAAATGTGATAGCAGTAGCTGTATTGATTACAGTAGCCGTTTGCGTGGTCGTATCATAAAACGATCCGTATCTACTACGCTTAAACTCACGTTTAGGCGGCTGCATTTGCAAGCCTTCTACAGCATCATTCAACTTATAAAGAAGTGCCAGCGCCTGATTCGCCTTATTTTCTGCTGATGCAATACTTGCCGCTGTCTCCTGCGCAAGAATTGAAATCTGATCTAGTGCTTCTGTGGCCTTGACATCACTTGTCGAACAACAAACGGCGACTTCTTGTGCCAATTGAGCAATCATGCCCAATGCCTGCACAGCGGTTGATTGCGCTATGCCCGCATCAATCTTTATCTCATTGACAACATCGGGGGCGATGGTGTCGGCCACCGAGAACAGATTCTCGAATTGCTTAATCTGTTCATGGTCCTTCAGGAATGTAGCGAGCTGATCCCGGGTAAGACCAAGTTTGATGCGTGGATTGGTTGCCATTAGTAAGCCAATCCTTCAATTTGTGCCTCAAGCCTGGCGAATGACAGATGCGCGTCACTGTCGCCACGGAACCGCTGAATACGCCAGTTGCGCATTCCGCCTTGCTGGAACCATGCTATGCGCTTCTTGGTGTTCCCAGTCGTACCGGCACGCAATGGCCTGTCCTGGCTCCACGAACTACCGTCTAGGCTGTAACTTGTGGTGATGATCGGATCAACTCCGAGCGCCACGCGACCCGTCAGGCTGACCAACTCAATCTCATGGAACAGCGCACCATTACCCTCGTTGTAGGCGATCAATGTCCCGAATTCCCATCGGACTTTCTGCCCCCAATGGGTTCCGATTGTGTCCACAAGATAGCCTATATTGCTTGATTGTGGATCTCCGACAAGCCATTTGTCGTAGGCCCAAACTAGGTTACGCGCACGGTACTGTGCAAAGCCTACGACCGTACTTGTCAACGTGAACCAGACAAGATCACCCAATGCTTCAGATGCTGCCCCGTCATAAACAATTGTCCTATCAGGTAGGTGAATGTACAGATGTTGGTGGGCCTTATCGTTACGGGCTTCTAATTTCACCGTTGCGAGTTGTGCCTCAGTGTATCCCAGCAAAATCTCATCAATCTCTTGGGTGCTGATCTTCTGAGCCGTTGCATTTGCACCCATGTAGACACCTGGGGCCTCGTTCCGACCACTACCCAAGAAAGCGACGGTTTCCATAAAGACACAGCAAGCAAAGGTGCCAATGGCTCCCTTTTGAATCTGTGCGCCGTCAATACGCTGGAATGGGAAGAACTCGCCACCCACGTTATCGAACACCTCGATAGTGTTGCGGTTCAATGCATAGACTTCATTGCGCAGCCTGAGCAGTGCCACCACCGGATCTGGATCTACCTCGCTGGAACCGTACTTGAGCGGGTTAACTTGAGTCGGATCAGATAATTCAGTGACAACAAGGCTTGTGCCGTCTGTGGTCATGAAGTAACCATCAACCCAACAGAAATCTAAAACCACTCCAAGATCCGGGTCGGTGACTTGTGTAAGAACACCATTCCAGTAATACAGTCTCCCACCGGATGCGATGGCCAGACGGTCGAAGCTGTAATCAAACGTTACCAACGTATCAACAGGGCCGCCGACATCACCAAGAACAGTCACGGCTCCATTACTGGCCACCGTCACAAGTTTCGTGCCCATGACTCTGTAACAAGTGCCGTTCCAACTGACACCACCACGGTCTACACCTGGACCACTGCCGTTGGAAACAATTCCATCACCAGGCCGAAGATATCCTGAGCTGATGCCGCTGTTCTTTGGCACCGGCATCATGTTCACAGGATAGGACGTACGGAAATCAGGGCCGTTGTCGGTGTAAATGCCATTCAAAATTGGGATTTGCATTTAGGTCACCACTTAACCTTGGAACTCCACCAGGCCGCACTCATCTTGCCCTTGGAAATGTTCTCAGCATGTCGAGCTTTGAAAGACTCTCGACGCGCTTTATCCGCCTTTGATTCACCCTCGCGTTTGGGCGAGCCAGAGACGCCCTGCTGACCAAATCGGATAGTCTTGATTTGGTCGCCTTCTTTCGCCACTACAACATGGGATTTGGTCGGATGATTAGGGGTGCGTTTTGGCTTGTTGTAGCCATCGACACCAATGCGCTCCAGCCGTGGGTCTTTCTTGGCCGCCATGATCAGGCAATCCGATACCAGGAGTTGGTGGCCTGCACAAAACGCATACGGAAAAAGTCCTCAGCCGCCAGCGTAGCCGGATCACCGTATGCAGCCGCAGCGCCGTTCAGAGCCAGCGTGAAGGACGTGATTTGTTGGGTAGTCGTCACCAGGACCTCGGTGCCGTCTGGCGTCTGAGTGTTCAATGGTAGGGTGACAGTTCCTGTCGCCAACGTTCCGACTGGTTGAATAAGCATCCATTGCTGGGACGAAACAGGCGTAGGAACAGCGATATTGAACCCTGTACCAGGCGTATAAACGTTGGTTGCAAGGGTCGGACTGGCAAACGTCTGCTGGAAGTAAGATAGCAACGAACTGATCGGCAGGCGTCGAGCATCACCATTGTTCGGGCTGTATACCGGAACCTGATCGCCAGATGACACCTGCGACAAAAGCGGAAGTTGGTTAATTTGTGGCATCACTTGCACCTCAGTTATATTCAATCGGGCCGTCAGGGCCAGCCGTCACGCGATCAACAGGTGGCCTCAGGAATGGATTGTCATACACACGCCACGGCTTATTACCGGCCCCGGATGGCATTGTGTCTGGGAGTTGTTGCTCAAGCGGTGCTGTAGCACGCTGCAACAGGGTGTCATAGCCTTGTTTGGCCGTCGCCTTGGTCTCAGGCATGACTTGCTTGCCATAGCTAGGAGCTAACCGAATGCCAAGATTGCAGATAATGGCCTCATAGGCTGAATCCGGGACGTTCGTTTCCTCGTCGATGCTGCCTTCCTGCGGGCTTGAGGGAATCGGATAACCAAGGCGAATTCCCTTTCCGTTCCAATCGGCCATCATTGCATCGAGGCGACGCCTGGCCGACTCAATCTGTTCGGGCTGGAGGTCGAACGCATACGACGCCAATCCGATTTCCTCGAAGGCGGCGGTTACGAACTGGCGTTTCGTGTAGCCCATGTCAACCCTTTAGTGCTTCTTCGATCTTCTCGAGCAGCTTTTTGTCGGTCGTCCGGCCATCGAACTTGATGCCCAACTCCTTGGCCTTCTGCTCTAATTCATCACGGGTGATGGAAGAATCATCCTCCGTTTCTGTAGAGTTGTCCACAGGTTGTTCAGGGTTAAGAAATGCTTCAACAGCATTCACGAGACTTTCATGCCACCCATCAGCGAGCTTTGCGCTTAGTTGCTGCTCATCATTGACGCCAACGGAATCATAAGTGGTCCCATTCGGGCCCCAATGTGCGCCTGGGCAGCGATAAACAATCGTTGGGAATTCCATCATTTACCCTTCTTCGCCGGAGCCTTCCCAGGCTTCCCTGCGGCCTTTGCAGATTTACGGGCTGAACTCAGCGCAACAGCGATTGCCTGCTTCTGAGGCATACCGGCCTTCATCTCTTTTGAGATGTTGGAGCTGATCGTCTTCTGGCTGTAACCTTTTTTCAGCGGCATTTTTGATCTCCAGATATGGAGACAGCCCCGAAGGGCTGTCTGTACATCAGTTCACATCAGATTAGGTCTGAGAGAACATGATAACGCCGGACATCTCAGGCTGCTTGTTCACCACGCCAAAGAGGGTATCAAGACGATACTTGGTCTTCATCGTGTTGATGTCATATTGCTTCTGCATCACAAGTTCAATACCCTGATCGGTAGAAGCTCGCATGACAGCTGCGCCAGCATCGCTAGGAACAGCATAACGGCCTGGCAGGATCTCCAGAGCATCACGTTGCCAGAACGGGTTAACGTAGTTGGCGACGGTGTTCAGGAAGGTGATCGCAGCGGTCGCGCTGGTGGCGTTCACAACCACGTTCTGATACTGAGCTTCAGCGTCCGTGGCACCTTGGTTAGAGATGATAGGGGGGCTGATAACCATCGTGGTGGCGTTGGTGACGCTGATAACCCGGAAGGTCTTCAGTTGACCAGTGTCGCCCTTGGTGATGTGATGAACAGCGTTAACGTTGGCGATCGTGAACGCATCACCGGCAGCCACGTTGGTGGTGCTGGAAACGGTCACGGTCTGATAACGGTTATCCACGTTCGACACTTCGCCAGTGCCTGCGGTCGAGGTGGCGCGAGGGGTGTAGTAGTTAGCACCGGCGACACGGGTATCGATGGTAATGCCGGCACCACCAGCGGCAGCAGCCTTGCGGTTTGCGTAGTCAAATTTGTAGGTGGCGAAAGAAGCCATCTCCCCGACGAACGCTTTGCGCAATGCCTTGTCGCTGATTTCGTTACCGAACGAACGCGAAGCCTTAGAAAGATCGTTAGCCATGCCGTTGTAGTCACGGGTGGACAAAGCAAGATAGCGATCATAAAAAGGGACGCCTTGCTCGTTCATAATGGCTTCGCACTGGGCAACGTCATCAAAACCGGAAGCGGCAGAGGTGCGCTTCACAAACAGGGTGCCTTGATTGGCGGCCACGTTCATGATTGCCACGTTGATGTCACTGGCCAGTTTCTGCTTGGCAGCATCACCCAGACGACCCTCTTGCAATGCATCGCGCAACTCGGTGGCAGTCATGATCCAGGGAACAGACTTGCTGAAACCGATGGTTGCAGGAACCGACAGCTGGGTGTAATCGTCAAAGTTAGACGTCATATCGGTACCGTTGTAGCTGGTAGCGATATAAGGCTGAGGACGCCAAATGACGTTGTTGGTACGCTCCATCATCGTCTGGTCGGTGTTGTACACCGCGACGTTTTTGCTCAGAACCAGAGCATCTTGAAAGCCTTCAAGAATGTCCTCGAACGCGACGCGTTCTTCTTTGCTGAAGGAGTTGCTCATTTTGATTTCCTTTTCAAATGTGAGTAGTAGCCATGTTTCATCAGATATTCAGCAGCAGATTGCAAAACTTTCGGATCGTCTTTCAAGTTTCCAATGCCATGGTTACATCCTCTGCAAAGCAATCCTCTGACCTTTCCGGTTTCGTGATTATGGTCAACAGTGGCTGCCAACTTCATCCTTCCACGCGGTTGCATTGGTTGCTCACAGATTGCACATTTACCATCTTGATCTTCCCACATCTTGTTGAAGATGGCAGGCGTGATCTTGTAGTTTTTGTGCAGGTTCCGCATCCATGTCTTGAATTGAACATCCTCGCGTTCTTTGTAGTCGGCGTGATATTCACGTTGGTAGCCGGAAACATGATCTGCATTTCGTTCACGCCATTGTTTTTGGTATGCACGAATATGATCTTTATTTTCCTCGCGCCAACGCTTGTTGCGAGCCTTGGTAGCTTCTCTCCTTGCTTCTGTCTTTTGATCCATGATTGATCAGTTTTTAGCTGCTTTCTGTCGCTTGTACTGGAGCACCTTGGTGTAGGTGCCAGTCCTTTCAGCTTCAGCACGCAGCCGTTCAAGTGTTGAGTCAACCGCCCCAGATGCTCTACCGGTACCTTGAATAACGCGCTCTGGTGCGGGCGTTGCCTTGCGATTGGTGACTTTCAATTCCTTCTCCAGTCTTGCAACCGCGAAAGCGAACTTCACGGGGTCTGTAACTTTCGAGAGTTCCGCCGCTTTCTTGGGATTCTTACCGAGTGCATATACGACCAACGCAGGGTTTTCAGCCCCTTGCAGAATCACGCCTTGCTGAGTGACGCTAAAGACCTCCTGGGCGATCGCCTCGGCGTCTTCGTAGTCTCGGACCTTGAGCTTGGCTTTAGCCTTGCTGTAGCCCTCTAGTTTGGCCTGCCATGCTTGCTGCTGTGCTTGCTCTGCCTGACGGGCCTTATCGGCCTCAATATCATGCTGTCGCTTGCGTTCATGCCATGCGTCTAATGCTTGCTCGAACTTCTCAGCGTCGTAATCGTGATCCTCTAGCTTTGGCTTGGCTCCCAGTTGCACTGGCTTGGTCTCAGGTGCAGCGGTAGCAAGTCTGGCCTCGAGTTCGCGGATACGTCGCTCTTTCTCCCTGTTTGCCTTGCGTAGCTCTCGCACCCATTCGGGTGCTTTCGGTTCCTCGGCGGGTGGCGCTTCCTCGCCAATAGAGACAACAACTTCTTCGGATTCTTCCTCTTGCTTGTCTTCCAGATTCGCGGATTGTTGGTCGTCGGTGGAATCATCCTCACCAACTTCGATCTCAACATTCTGCTGTCCGTCATCAAGCATCAAGGATTCATCTTCGATATCGTTATCTCCTGCTTCTGCCTTTTGATTCATTATTGACCCCATCAAACTCACCCAATTTGAACGGCTGGGCGGGTGCCGTTTATTACATTCTAACTAATGATAATTATCTGACAATGGGTTGCACTTCTTGGCCCATAACAGCCTGCTGAGTTGCCTCCATAGCTGTCAGTGCCATGTTCTGTTCCTGCACCCCGGTCTTGGCGAGTGTTTCGGCGGTTCGTGCGCGAGACAATCCAGCATCTGCAACGGTTTTGACGGTATCTGCACGGGCCTTGGCTGCCTTGGCAATGGCTTCCTCCGCTGCGGCCTGCAGGAATATCTTGTTCGGGTCTTCGGGCTGGCCTTGCATCTCGACCATCATCTGTTCTTGCTCTTGCTCGGTGGGTTTGACAACGCCCATGCGAACGAGTTGCTTGCGGAAGTAATCCCTCACGTCGCTGATTCCTTCGCCTTCCATGTTCATCATGGCCATGGCTTGAAGAACCTGCTTTGTCTGTGGGTCGTCGCTGATCGCAATCATGCCGGTCAGGGCGCGAACAGTAGCCGCACGCTTGCTTGAACTTGATGGACCAACATCAACGTTCACGTCAAACTTGGCATTGCTGAGATCGTTCTCCATGACGATTTCGCCAGTTTCGCTGACCATCGGGCGCATGAGTTCAATCATTTGAACCTGGTTATCAGAGCCGATTGACTTCATCTTGCGGCCTTCATCGACGTAGACATCACGCGCCATTGATAGCCAAATCTCGCCGCACCGCTTCATTCCCTTAGCGAAGTTCGACATGTAGATGAAGGTCTGCATGTCGATTCGTGTCTGAATCATCTCAACGGCTTTGCCGGAGATATTGCTAACCATCTTGTCAGCCTGCTGCGAGTTGCCAAGGATGTCCTGCATGTCTTGTTCCGTGACTTGCAGCAGTGCGGCCATCGCGGGGGGAATCTGTGGGCTTTTTGTGTATGCGACGGGACCCGAGACTTGCTGACTGCCATCTGGGCCAGTGATCGGATTTACCAGGAGATACGGGTAGTTGCGGAGATTATCGTCCGCCCACATGACCTGATGTCCGGCCACTTGCTCAGGCAAGAGAATAGGCTTCTCAACACTGGACAATGCGCTGATCTCGCCCAGCTTTGAGAGCTGCATATTCTTCAGGCGCTGCGCATCTTTTGCCAGGCGTACATGGCCCATGCAACGTTCCACGTTATCCACAAACCAGCGTTTACCGTACACGGGGACGATTGGGATGCACTTGCCTGCAATGTACCCAGTATCCTCGAGAATCCGGCCACCGCTCAGAATGTACTTATGAACACGTCTTGACTTGATTTTGCGCTGACGGACTTCCTGACTTCCGATAGCTGTAAGCGTGTCCTCTAGTGCCGGGTCGGCATCAAAATCGGATTTTCGGTAGCGTTCTTCGGTGCCATCAATCGCCCTGAAGATCCGAATGGTTTCTGTAACGTCTTCGACTTTGTAGTACTCAGCCACGTAAACAACGTCAGGCGTACACCAGTCGAATTCGTACTGGTGGATGATCTTCGGCCAATCGGTAGGGTCGTCGCCCCATTCCTCTTTGTAACTTGCGCGAGTCATCGAGGTGACAACAAAGCAATAACGGGCGTCTGACTTGTCCTGACGCTTTGAATTTAGATCGAAGAAAACAGAACTATCGGCGTCGAAAATAGGCTCAATCCGAATGCGCTGTTTTTCGTTGTCTTCGTCTTCTTCGTCTTCATAGACCGTTCGCAATCGCCAGGCACCAAAACCACCCCCGACGGCTTCCTCAAAGGCGTTGTCGTAGGCTTCGTCCGCAACGCTGTCTTGCTCATCAGCACGATAGAGCCCGTCGCATGTCTCGGCTAGTTTGTCGTCGCCATCTTCTTTGCTGACGAAATCAACCGTGATACGGTTGTTGCGATACTCGTTGATGATGCGAATCACTGAGAGGTGAATCTTGTTCACCTCAAAACGAGGTTTGTTCTCGTAGACATCAAGTAGGGGGCCCTCCCACTGGCTTCCAGCCAAGCTGTAGAACCGACGATCTTGCAGGCATTGCAAACGCTCATCACGCAGAGCGGTCTGAATATCATTGAACTGGGCCAATGCATCAGAGTGGAGATTTGACAGATATTGCTCTTTTGAAACGCGTGCCATAAGTCGCCCCTTTTGGCAATAGTCTACCACTTGTTAACGACTGGCAAAGGCTTAAAGTTGGTCGGCTTATTTACGACCGATGCCCGTCTGACGCCTTCACACGCATATCTCAACGCATCAATGACGTGATTCTGATTGTCTTGCAGAATCGGCAGAACTTTGCCAGTCAGCGGGTCTGTCTTGTAACTGTAGAACGTCAACTCATCAATTGTGTGAGTGCAGCGTGGATGCACAACGATGTCATAGGACTTCAGCCACTCGACGCCTTCAGCCACCGAGTCTTTGCCCTTGACAGCCGGCATGATCTTTGGGAACCCGTTCTTGCGCATGTGGCTAATCGTCTCAGGCCTGGATGAGTCAGCCACCATAGTCCACTTCTCAGCCTCTGGCACAGTCATGAACAAGTCAGGCGTGTCCATGATCTCGCAGCCGATCATATACGCCTCATGATCAATGTAGAGCGTGCGACCGACGATGTGGCAACGCACAAGAACGGTCGGGTCAGACGCAAAGCCCCAGTCGGCACCGAGCCTGTGGATAGCGTCCTTTGGTGCCTCGAACTCCTCAACGCGCCAATTGCGGAACACCCGCGAGGTGCTGTTCGTTAGATATCCGCCGCGCCAAACGTGAGCATATTTGTCCGGGTCGCGTGCTTTGTCGTACTCCATTTCCTCGCGGAGCACGTCTGGGAACCAGGGATTATCTGTGAAGTTGACCTCAAGCACCACCGCACCAGGTGGCGGCTTGTCGCCACGCAACAGCATGTCAACCGGGTCGGTTGATTGGCTGGGGTTCCAAGTGAACCATAGCTCCGAGCCTGGCTTGCGAATCGTTGGCCGAAGAAGATCTAGGCTGCGCTGGCTCAGGCTCTGAGCTTCCTCGACCCACGCGCAATCGTAGCCCTCAAGCGACTTAATCGAGTCAGCAGTGTGATTCTGCATCCCCTGGAAGATGATCATCCCATCGCCGCGCTTTGACTTGATGACAGCTTCCTGAACCTCAAAGTAAGCGCCCGCATTCATCTGCTCGATCTTCAGTTCTAGCAGGCGCTTGACAGACTGCGCCAGAGACTTCTGCACTTCCCGCACGCACACGCTACGCCGCTTCTGATCTATGAGGTGCGCCTCAATCAGCATCTCAGCGAAGAAATGAGACTTACCAGACCCCCGGCCACCATGAGCGCCTTTGTAGCGTGCTGGCTCAAGCAATGGTAGAGCCCATTGTGGGGTTTGGATCTGTAGAACCGTCATTTGACGATGACGCGCTCAATCTTGCTGACTTCAATCGCTGCCCCATCTGCACCTGTCAGCTCTGTACGCTCGGAGTAAACGCGCTTTCGGTTGCCCTTCAAGATCAGCGTCAGAAGCTGATCACTGTAGAGAGTCTGGCTCCCGACCTTCATACCCTGATACCAGACGTCTTGCTCATATCCTTGGACTGCTCTGCGATATGCCTCGGCTTCTGCCTTATCAATACCCTCTTGAATCGCGTCATCCCATTCAGCCGCAAAGTCTGGGTCCGACTTGCGATTGCGCCAGGCGTTGATTCTGCTGATGCCTGCGGCTTTCGCTGCACTCGAAATCACGGGAACCTCGCGCAAGTGCTCAAGAAAGATCTTTTTCCAGTCGTACTCTTTTTTAGCCATGATTCTGCCTCTAGTTGGCGCAGACTTGATTGTAATTCTTTTCTGTGTTAGCTGTTACGGTATGGCCTGATGTGTGATCTTTTTAACAATTTGATGTTAAAAGTTGTTGACGCGACGCTAGCTCTAGCGTTATAGTTACATCACTGCGCGACACGAACGACGGAAGGCGCAGCAACCCACCAGGAGATCCAAATGTTCAATATCAACGATATCGCCGAGCTCTACTTCTATCCGATGGCAAACGGCATCGACGTTGACGTGATCGGCAAGGACGGTAACTTGATCGCAACCGGAGAAGACGAATCAAAAGAATCGGCACTTGTTCACGCATTCTTTGAGTGCTTTGAGATGGATCTTGGCGCGGCTCTCTCACTTGCCATTGACGTCCAACGGTTGGTTGATAAAAAGAAGATCACCGTCCGCAACCCGCATCGCATCTAAACACCCAGGGGCTCCGGCCCCATCAAAGGAACGCCATGAAACGCACCATCATCGATGCCCTCTTTGCAGCAGCCCTAGGCCTGGCAGGCGCTTACCTTCTTCTGACCTACCTATGAAACAGACTCGAGTTGCCCACCTGTTGTCCCTCTTGAATGACGGCTGTGGTTTCAAAGCTGCTGTACTCTTGACAGCACTTTATTTCAAAGTTCCTGAGCATCAAATCATCCAGGAGTTCTACAGATGATCTGTCCGAAGTGTGAAGCCCCAGCAAGGGTCCTAGAGACCCGCTGGAGCCCCAAAGAGCAGTGCACCCGCAGACGCCTAGGCTGTCCGTCCTGCGGCTTCCGTTTCACGATCCTGGGGAATGTAATGATTCCGGAGATTGATCAGAAGTTAGACGCCGAAGGCCTGCCTCGATACACCGAGACAATACAAATCCTCGAATCATTGGTTATATCGGCAGGCAAATGTAAGGAGATAGATCAGCACCAAGTATTTAAGGCATGGGCTCTTATTGATAGATTCAAGACCCATCAAGCCGCGACGAACGATCACTAGCTTCCTCGGCTCCATCTTCAAGCCCGTCCAACTCGACGGGCTTTTTTTCGTCTTTAATTATTTCAATCAATATGGGTAATTCATTGATATTTATATGCTCAGGAACGCCGCCGACTCCAACACGATCACCAGATGCATCCATCGCATTAATCCTTATTATCCGAAACGAACTGGCCCACAACTAGAGCAACTAACGCAATTATCCTAAAGGATAGAGTTGCGTTCT
>Ga0181351_1000117_pt1 | contig 20885 bp, 18 predicted proteins | sample Su13VDMM15SD_FD_170485 | JGI IMG/M metagenome (GOLD analysis project Ga0181351, IMG submission 170485) | Freshwater viral communities from Lake Michigan, USA - Su13.VD.MM15.S.D | ecosystem: Environmental > Aquatic > Freshwater > Lake | place: USA: Michigan | collected 2013-07-16 | reverse complement strand
TAGTGCTTTTTTTAGTTGTTGATTTTTGCAAAATGTTGAAAATTCAAGTTGAACATACTCTAAATCTTCTAAATCTGCTCTATATGCTTCACGTAATTGTTCTTTTACAGAAACTTTAAGTACTTCATTGTCCAACTTTTTCATTTCAACTTTTAAGATGTCCATTGAAATGGTTGTATGGTATTTTTCGTAGTAATTTAAAATTTCATTTATTACCCATTTGTGAGCAGGGTTTGAAAAATATTCATCACTCAATACATCATTGATATTCTGTAAGAATTCTTTATGTGTTAATAGTGAAGAAATCACTTTCATCTGGAAAGATGGGCCATATTCGTCAATTGATTGGAGTGTCAAAACTTTAAATTTTTAATTGTTAATAACTTTTATTTGTAAATCTAATAACTTATTGTTGATTTTCCAACAATTCTTTAAAAATATCACGAACCCAAAAATCTGTGTTTCTGATTAAATTTCCAATTTGATCTTCTTCACACATTTTAACAAATTCTTCAGGATGAAATTCTAATTCTTTATTTTCTACGAAATTGTCTACATATTCTTTATCTTTATCTGTCATCATGGGGTTGGATAAATCCATTACTCGATATTTATTTTCTAAACCTTCTATGTCATGTAATACTCTTGCATATACAACATGTTCTTTTAATTTTTGTTCAGATAAATTGATAATATCTTCCAAAGATAGGTTTTGGGTTGCAAGTTCGGGAAATTTTTTAAATAATCCTTTTGAACCTAAACCTTTAATACCTGTAATTCCATCTGAATTATCCCCCATTAGTAATTTGTATAGGAGAAAATTTTCAGGGGATACATTAAATTTTTCTTTTACAGTGTCTTCGGTATAATATTCCTTTTCAATTGGACGATAAACGATTACTTGCTGTGAAATCAATTGTAAATAATCTTTATCACTAGATACTATGAATACTCTATCTTCGGGTTTTGTAGGTAATGTACTACTTAAATATGCAATGATATCATCTGCTTCTACTCTACTTAAAGATATTGTTTTAACAGGTAGGGTTTGCAAGTATTGAATAATTCGAACAATTTGATCTACCTTTGAATCATCTTCATCTTCCAAATTATCAAACAATTCATGTTTTGTAACTCGAGTTATATTCCTTGCAGATTTATATTCTGGTATAATATTTTTTCTATTATTAGATGAACCGGGTCCATCAAATACCATATAAACTTGGGTTGGTTGAATTGTTCGAATTAAAGCACCCAATGAGCGAAAAAAACCTCCTAGACCCCCTATATGAACTCCATTTGAATTTACAGTATTTATAGCACTAAAATTTCTAAAAAACAAATTAAGTCCATCTATTAAAAGATATCGTTCAGATATTGGCAATTCTTCTCCTTTTTCTTGTATATTGTTAAGGAGGTCTAAAAGGTTTTTTTTCATATAAAATTTTAAATTAAATCTTCGGGTTCAAATAAGTCTGATATATCTCCTTTTTCTTCCCATTCTGAGTTATCCTCAATTACTTTGTAATCTCCTTTACCTAATATGTTAGCCCATTCAATAGCATGTGATTTTTTATATTTGTCAATTGCTGAGGGAGTATCTGGAATGAATCCGTGTACTGTACTAATGATGGTTCCCATGGTTGTAATTCCATTAATATGATTTTTATCACATGCAATTTTAGTACGTAAAGCAAATTCAACTTTTTTCTTTTCTTTAGTAGCACTAATTTTAGATGTGCCTGCATTTGTAACATTACCGAATGTTAAACAAAGTGAAACATCATAGTAAAATGTATCCCCACCTTTATTTGTCATTCTAGGTTGTGACATTGGAGTTAAAGCCGGAGCAACACCTACTTTGTTTACAATAAATAAAGTATTCGTGTATTTTGAGCTTTCCTTACGAGACATTACAATTTGCTGGTTAATAAAATTACCGAATTGAGTTGCGATAGCTCCTGCGTTCCACATTGGGTTGTTTGAACCTTTTTCAATGCTCATATCACATGGAATTGAACCAACTGAATCCCACAGAAATAATAGATCATATGGTAGATTACCTTTTTTCTGTTCAGTTAACATATCAATGATAAAAGAGGCAATATCTTCAATTGAATTTAAAGTACTTCTATCTCTATAGATAAAAAAACCAGTTTGATCTACAATTTCTCCTGTATCTGTATCAACTACATCATCGATTTCAAATCCCATTGTTTTCCAGTGATTCCAATCATGTTTCATTTCAGTGATAATCAATACAGGCAATACTCCCATTTTTTGAGCATTTACTGCTACTTCAATAGTCATAGTAGACTTACCTGTATTGGATTTTCCACGAACCATAGAGTTATGACCCATAGGAATACCAGGGATAGATAATGCCTCTTGTAAAGCAGGTGAAAATGGAATCCATTGTTGTGGTTTAAATTTAATATTGGATGCTAAACCTTTATTTGCTTTAAATTTATCTAAACTAAAGGCGGTTTTCAGTTCTTTATCCGCCGCCTCTGTTAGCGATTTTCTTATTGTTTTAGCCATAACTTATTTTAGTTAATTAAAATGGTACATCATCATCTTCAAACAAATCATCAAATTGATCTGATTTTGATTTTTTAGCTGCTGGTTTTGAAGATAAACTGTAATTTGTTTTTGGTTCTTCTTTAGTTTCTGCTACTTCTAATTTTCCATCAGATGCAATAAATTCTTCATCTTCTTCAGGGTTTAACCATTCTTGGAGTGCTTGTTTAATAGTATCAAATGGAAGTGGTTTATACATATCTTTTGGATTTTCTTGTTCCTCTAGCCATTTTTCTATTAAACTTGAATCATTTGAAAGTGGAGATGTTTTCATTGATGGAGCAATAGTAGTTTTATTGTAAGCAGTTCCAGTTGATTCAGGTCCTACTGTTACCAATTTGATATCTCTACCAGACATGATATCTGAAAAATCCCCTACTTCCTCATCTGCCGCCATTTGTAAAAATGCCTCGTAAATTTCTTTACCAAATTCCCACAATTGAACACCTTCAGATTCTTCACCACGTATAATTACAGGAGCAAAAATACGAGTTTTAGGATCTAATTTTTTAGCCAAACGCCAATTTTCCTTATCGTTTGTACCACGTAGTTGTTTTCCAAATTCAGCAATTGGATCCTTTTCACCCCAATTTAAAGGTGAGGCAATTACTTTTTTACTGCCAATACCATAATAGAATTTCATTTCCGTAAATGGAAATTCCTTATTGAATTTAAACGGTACAACTCTTACCGTTTGTTTGCCAATCGTTGGTTTAAAACGCTTGACGTTACTTGAATTGTTGTTAGATCCTCCATTTGAGGTCTTTTGCATAGATTCAAGTTTTTTCTTGATTGCATCTAGATTCATATATAACTTAATTTAATTGTTTACAACGTTTAATATAATAACCTTAATTTAAATAACCAAACTATAATTCAATTATTTTAAAAATCTTTGTATTTAATTGTTTAATCTCATTGTGTTGAGTTAACAATATACAATTTTTATAATGTTGCCAGTTTACTGGGTATTTTATATCTACTACTCCACTATTTAGTTTTTTGATTAATTCGTTTAATGCATTTATAGTGTAAAGTGTATTTGATTCTTTTTTTCTATGTACTAGAATAGTCTGTTCAGGAATATCATTAACATTTCCTTGATCAACATTGTATGTTACAACATATTCGTTATTGCTTTTAACATGCAATACAAACATCTTATTATACATTATAGAATATTTGCTAGATAATTCTGAAATAAGTCCATCCAACGCCTCTAAATCTGTAAAAGTACAAAATAATCTATTATTCATTAATGCAAAATCTGAGACTTGATTGTAGTCATATTGATCATACATATGGTAAGGTGAGGTCAAAATATTGTACATAACTTATTTTATATTGTTGTAGTTTGTGCCTTTTTTAATTTTAGTTTGTAAATTTTTAATTTTAAATACATTGATTATTTCTTGTAGTATATCTTGTTCATTTTCATCCATATCAAATAAAAATGAATCAAAAACATATAATACTAATTTAGTATTTTTCCCTCGTAATATTTTAAAAATATCCCATAATATAAGAATATTATTTGCGGTTTCCAAGTTTTGTAGTAAGTAATTTAAAAGTTTTTGTGGATTCATGTTTTCCATTTCACTTTTTATAAATTTATGGTCTGAAATAGGGCATTTAATATATCCTTGGGTTTCAAATTGTTTCCATAAATCATCTATGTATGTTTGTGTTTTTTTAAAGAATTCTATTTCTTTGTATTCTTTCCAAATTCCACCGTAAAGCTGCTTAAAGGTAATTTCTTTTGATTTGGCGTAATCAACTCCATACATTTGAGCGAAACTATTGTGAATATCCACATCACCGAAATCATAGTCCAATAAACTAGCAAGAAGGGTAGGATGGTAAGCACTAATATCCATTTCAATAAAAAGATCGTTACGCGGAATAAAACAGTTTCTTTCTCCATTGTCTTTATTTAAAGTTGAAAAATTAATTCCCCCAAATGCATTTGAAGGACGGGTTGTTAATGTATTTAAATTATATTGAGTGTATATAAACTCGTTTGCTTCTTTATCAAAGTACTGTTCAAATAACGATTGGTCTACTTTTATACCCGCTCGTTCTAGTTGATTGAACACAAGTGCTGCTTTGTTGTAAAACGGATTTATTTCACCTTTAAAGTTATTGTAATTTTGTTCACATGTCTCATAATGTTTTACAATCGGTACTATTGTATTTAATTTTTGTGTGTTTGGATATTTGTTGTAAATATGGTTGTGAGCAGGTGTTAATTGAGGTATATACGTATGAGGGGAGGGTGAGTGTTGGTAGCAATGCTTAATGCAAAAATAATGTAAAAATTCCTTTCTATCCCTTACATGTATATTTTCTATACTGTTTAGTACTTTTAAACAATCCTCTATTGTTGAATTTATGGTTTCACTGTGGTTTACAGGTATAATGTATCCTTTTGAATCATCTCTTGGACGAATGTATAGAGCACATATTTCATTTTCAATAGGATGTAAATTATGTGAAGTGGGAATTACCTCAACATAAGCTGCTTGATGTTTAATTTTAGATAAAATGTCTATGTGGTTAAGATCTTCTATAAGCCAATACATGCTTTAAGGATACAAACTATATTTTACAATTCCAAGTTTAAATTAGTAACTTCCACCACCTCCAGTATTACTAGAATTACTTCCATATGTTGGAGATGTTTTGGGAGTTGGAGAGGATGTTCCTTGATTAGATTGGGGTATAAATGAACCGGAAGGATTTATAACGGGAATAAGTACTTCATGAGGGGTTCTTGTGTGAGTTTTTCCTACCATAGGTATTCTTCCATTATGGATATGATAATATCCTATATAATTTTGGCCATTTTGGGTAGTAAATTCACCCCCAGAAGTATATAAAAAACCATCATTTGATTGTCTAGTAGTTGGTGTTTTTAAAGGTTTAACGTAACGAGAAAAACCTATCCACCCTAATTGATTTTCAAAATATGAAGTAAGAGGATATGATGTATTTGAAACAGTACTCCATTGTAAGGAAATTGGGGTATATAAATCCCAAGCAATTGTTCTATCTTGAGAAAATAATTTATTATAAGTTTCTTTATTGATTTCAATGTATCTATACTCGTTTCCTTTTTTGCAAAAATATCTTGTAATAGATCCTTGTTGGGTTTCTTGTAGAGTTAGAAATGGGGTGTAATATTGAGGGACAGAACGAACATTAATATTAGTAAGAATATTACTATCAGGTTGATAAATTTCTAATGGTTCAATTAATGCTAGTGATTGGGGATCATTAAATGTCTCACTTTTAATAGTAGATAATGGGGAAGAAATTAATAAAAAATTTGATCCATCTCCTGGAAATTTACCTGTATACTTTTTTCCTGAAGAAGTTTCATAATAATATCCTGAATATGCTTCTTGGGTAGAAGATATTATAAATTCAGCGGGATTAGTATATAAATTAGTTTTTATTTGAGACTTAGGGTAATACATTTGAATTATTTTCCATTAAAATCAATTAAATCTTTCATTTTACTTATTCCTTTTTTCCAAAAGTTATCAGGTAGATAATTATATCTACGAGTTAAATCGGCACATATTAAATCATCTATATTAGTCATTCCAGAATTATATTTTTGTTTTAAATTCTTAGCAAAAGCTTTGAAAAATTTACTTCCGTTCCACCATGCTCTATAATATAGAAATAAAAGTCTTCCATCATTTTTAATAATGTTGTATAAAGGATGAGATCCAAAATAAGTAATCATATTTTTCTCAAATCCCTTGTTAATTATTATTTGAGCATTATCCGCTAAAACTGTTCCTGAGGTGAATCCAGGATTATGGAGCCATCTCCAAGCAGGTGAAGATTTTTTAGGATATTGATTGATTTTCCAATTATATTTTCTTACAGTTTGGTTTTGTAGTTTATATGACCCATACCCAGATAATTTATCTACTTCAGCCCAAAATTTTATTCCTGCTGTTTTTATCGATGCAATAGAAGATTTTTCAGCAGCTCCATTTGGTCTATCTAGACCCCATAAAGTTTCTCCTGAATTTCCACTGGTAGGTCTGGAAGGTGTTCTATAGTCAAAACTAGAGTTAAAAGTTCCATCAGAATTCCAAGCATGGGTAGGATGAAAATATCCACCTTCTAATTTATTTATAACATATCCTATAGCTTTTGCATCAGTATTATCGGATGCTTTAACTATATTTTTCGGAGAACTACTTGGAGGAATTTCTTTACAATTATTAATCTTTCCAACAACTCCACCTCCTCCACCAGGTGTTGATGGAGCACTATTTAATATATTGGTTGGGGTGAAGGTTCTAATTGATTTTGTTGGATTTGAATTTGGTATAACTGTTGTTTCAATATCAGTTACCCAATCTTGTTTACTTATTTTATGAGATACTCCTGTTACAATTAAATCTAATTTATCTTGATATGCAGCAGGAAGGAAACTAGTATCAACTGTTAATTTATTATATATCTTTATGCCAGATAAACCATCCATGGTTAAACTCATTTTGAATGGAATAAACCCAATTATTCCTCCTCCTCCTGTTCCTGTTTCTTTAGCCATATAATATTTTAAATATTCATTAGCTACTGATATATTTCCATTTATTATGTCTTCTTTTAATTCTTCTCCAATTGTTGGGGGTATTACTGCAGGGTCTTCTTCAGTAAAAGTACCAAATCCATATCTATTTATTCCTTGGGATGTAGGAGGGGTAACAAATCTTGCTTCCCAGTTAGTAATGGCTTCATCTTTTAAACTTGTAGTTACTGCTTCCGCTGTTTCTTTATTTCCTGGGGTAAATTCAGTTTTATATTTGTCTACTAATCCATCATTCCATTTTGAGAATGCTGTGGCTTCTACTCCTTTTGTATAACCTCCAGCAGTTGCTCCAACTGTTACCATAGTAGCAAATTCTGGGGTAATTGCTGTTTTTAAACTTAAATTTCTAATAAAATTGGATATAGAAGATTTATTTTTTTCCCCATATCCATATAAATGGATTTTATAATCACTATGTTTTGTAGGTTTATTTCTTACAGTTCCTGGGATTGGGGTAGTATCTAATAATCTTACTATGTTAGTGGTTTCATCAATTACTGGTTCAAGATTATTTATTCCTCCTAAAGCTTTATTAATACCTGTACATAAATTATTCAAAAAATCATATATATTTACATCTCCATACTGGTCTTCTGATAAACTTTCAATTATAAAATCAAAATTTAGATATATATTCATGGTACGAGCCGAAAAACCCTTTTCTGCTAAATTAGCAGGCCAAGATGGGTCATCATTTGCTGTCCAAGTACTTAATCCACTAGCTACTTTTATATTATTTAAAAATGTATCATTTCTTACTATACATACTTTTGGATCAAATGAAATTTGACTATCAGGAATAGCAAACATTATATTTATTATACTACCTTCATCTATTTGAATATCAAATATTTGTGGATTATCATCATGGTTAGAAGATAATTTTACTCTAGGAAGAACATTTTTCTTTATATATTTTAATAAATAATTAAGTCTTAAGTAAAATTGAGGGACTTTTAAATCTAATTTAAAAGCATCGTTCGGTTCAGCATCTATAATAGGATTATCTATCGTTACTGTTCCAATTTGGGATATTGATTCTTTTATAAATACCTTATCTGGGGAACCCGGGTAGAAAAGAGAGTTATTAGAGTCACATCCTAATCGGGAATCATTAAATATATATTTTACCTCAGCATCAATTCCATTATTACCATCATTAGCTTGAAACTCTGGGAATTCACTTTTTGTTGAAGTGACATTTCCACTTGTGTAATATGTATTGAATTGATATGGTTTAAGAGGAAATTCACTTCCATTTGGAAGCTTAGCTATTCTGTTTGCAAATCCAGGATCTGTTGGTGAAGCGTTGAAATTTGCTGTGTTTTTATAAGCATTATTGGGATTTGCGATTGGGTAGTTAAGTTTTAAATCATCTGTTTTTGTAGGTGTATCATCAATGGGTAAAGGGGTAGATAAAGGAATACTATTAGTTGTATTTTTATTAAAATAGTCTTTTGGAAAATATAAATGTCTTATGTCTTCTAATGGAAAAGTAGAATTTCCCACACTATTTTTTAAATTTCCTACATTTCCATTAAATTCTTTTTTTGACCAGTCATAAATAAGGTAATCAAATATTTTTACTCTATTAGCAGGAGTATCATCTATTTGGGGTAAGCTAAATGCATTTGGTATATATTTCATTTTATACCAACCAAACCATCCCCACCATGGGTCGGGTGTTTTTACTGATTTATATATTCCTGGGGTTTGGGTATTTTGTTTATTTAATGGAGAGGAAAACACATAATCATACATAGCCCAATTAGGAAAGGAAAAAGGCCCATATGTAATATCTACGCTATTTTTATTTATAAAATCGCTAGAGACTATTCCTGCAAAATTATTTTTAAAATCGCTGGTGGTGGGAGAGTCAAATAATACAAGAGTCATTTGCATTAACATAACATCATAACTTTTTGAAACAATAGACAATGTACTAGGGGGTGTAGAACCTATTTGATTAGATAAAAAATATCCTTTTGTAACACCTTCAAAAGTTATATTACCTGGTGTGGATGGGGGAGTATTAGATGGGAGATGATTAATAGTGTCTATATATTTCCAAATGTATAACATTGAATGAATAATACTAGTAGATTTATTATTCTCTACTGGGGATGATTCACCTGTTGCTTCATCCGTAGATGAAGGAGTTGCGGGGGGTGTATTTATAGTAATTTGGGTTCCATTAATGAATTTGGTTAATCCATTAGAAGGAGAAATATTAGTTTTTAATGATTCTATAACGTCTCCTAAACTAATTAAAGTTAATTCAATATCATATGAACCATCTTCTTGAAAATCCCAACTAAAATTAGAAACTTTAGCTAAAAATCCATCATAGTTGCCATCGTGTGATTTTCTTTCTTCCTCAATTAATTTTAAAACTTTTCTAAAATCATTTTCTTTATAAAAACTATCTTCTAAAACAGTATTACGAATTATACCTTTATCAATAGGATCTGTGTCATTTGTTGGATTTTTAGCATAAGTTGAATTTCCCCATTCTAGTAAAACAGTATACCCTAAACGTAAGTACAATAAATCAATAATATGAAATTGTTCAGTATTATGGGCTACTAATCTTACCGTTGCTTTTTTAATTGAACCTCTATTAAGAGTTTTTATATCAGCAGAAATAAGACCAGGCATAGGACTATACCCGTATTGTCCATAAGTATATGTACTACTATATCCTGTATCTTCAGGTAAAAAACCTTGTCTTTGTTTTAATTCTCCATCTTCAAGTTTTGAAATTCCTGATGATAATATATATGATTTAGCTAAATTATATCCTTTTAATCCAGATGAATCAGTAATGTTAATTTCTTTTAATCTCGCTTCTGAAACAGAAACAGCAGATGCTAATTTAAGCCAGGATGTATTAGAATTTAGAAGTAATAGTTCAATAGGAGTTCTATCAAGACTTCCATGGAGTTTTTGTCTAACATTTATTTGTTTAATAACATAATCTTCTAATGGTTCCCCTATTATATCTGGCATAACTTTTTTTAGATATTTATATTTAATAATTTATAATTTGATAAAATTACATTAATTCTATCAGGTGAAGGGATTCTTATTTGAGATCCAGGGGTTGGTAAAAGTGAACTAGCATCTTGAGAAGGATTAGCACGATTAATTACCCACCATAAATTAGAATCTCCATAATAAGTTTGAGCTAACAAGTCATACCTATCACCTCTTGTAACATACACATAAATATCTTGATCTCCAAGAGATATTTTAGGATATCTTACATTTTTATATACAATAGGAGACGAATTTTCTAATTGTATTTTTGTTGTTGGTATTTGAGAATATCTATTCATATTTTAATCTAATTATATTGTAGGTCCATATCCTTCAATATATTCTGGGATTGTATCAATTACATTATTATCTTCAGGTATATCGATTGTAACAATTATGTCTTCATCTTCTTGATTTTGAGATACTATGTTTGATGGAGAGGGGGTTTGGATTGGAGAATTAGGGTCTATAAATCTTTGTCCTCCTATTTTAGTTAATTTAGTACTGTCTTTAACATATTTTCCTTTTTTATTAATATCATCTTTGAATGCTTCTTTTTCAGGTCTAAATTTATGAATTGGAGTAAATTTCATTTTTACTTTAATCATAAATGGTAATCTTCGAACATCATTATTATCACCCTTACTAAGAGAACCATTAATATCTCTTGCAGTCTCCCAAGGAGACTCATCAGATATATCAAAATCTAATGAATTGATTATTCCTGGTTGGTCAATAACATAATCTCCTAAAGTTAAATAAGCTAAATTTCCAGTCATGTACCCACTTTTCAAATATTCGGGGGCTAATGATGAGGCTAAAAAATTTAATTTATCATACATTATCTTTTGTTCTTGACGGGATTGGGCAACAATTGTAAATCCTACAGCCATATCTCTTTTAAACCCTTGATACTTATAAAAAGTTTCAGCACGACCCATATATTCAATTCCTTTCCATTCAGCATTATAACCATCTGAAAAATTATCAATAAATGCTCTAAAATGCATATATTTTACATATGCTGTATTATCTTGAATTTCATTATTTAATATTCCTATTACAAATGGAATAATATCATCAAATTCTGGGTCTGGGGTATACCCATTTATAACTTTAGTTTTATAAATAGGGGAAGAAGTAATTTTATCCAAAGCAGATGATTCACCATTGATAATTTTTCCAACACTAATCCCAGATATGTTTCCTTTTTGTCCTGGATTTCCTAAATGGAATAGGGTTTCTATATTGTTTTCTAGGGAGTATGCATCACCTAAAAATGTTGCTGAAGAAGTTGTAGAGAGAAGTTGAGCTCGAAAATCAGAAGGAAGAGTTGTAATTTTACCTTGGGTTGATACTTGCTCAGATATCTGCTTATCAGACATAGTTTCATAACCTGATGTAATATATCCTAATTGGGATAATTTAAGGCTAGATGGACTTGATCTATAAGGATTAAGAGGGAGATCTAATGTTTTATTTGTAGTTTCTTGAATTTCAGTTCCATAATTTTTAATACCAAATATTTCTTCTGGGCTATAAAGTCCATATTCATTTAAATATTTAAAAGAAACACTTTTAGGGTCATCTGCTCTTCCAAAAATGTTAGTTAAACTATATTTTACTTCAGGTCTTGTAAAATCTTCAAATGGAATATTGTTTGTTCTAGAAGGAGTAACACCATCATTTGTTGTAGCAAAATTTATATTTGTTTTTCCTATACCTAAAATAGAGTCAGGTCCACCTCCATATGAATATAATGTAGGAGAAATTGAATTAAAAGCATTATTTAAATTTAATCCTGAATCATTCCATAATTTTAAAAGTCTATTAGTATAAACTTTAGGGGCACTTTCAGCCTCTTGTACTTGATTATATAATGAGGTTGATTTATCTATTGCTTTATCAGCCGCAGTTTCTTTTCTTTTTAATTTTTTAAGAGATTGATTATCTAAATATTTATCCCATTTTTCTAAAAAAGCACTTATTGTTTTTTGAGTACTAGTTTGTTGAAATGAAGAAAATTCTCCGGTTGTTGATGTAGTAGGTAAATTATTTAATCCTTGAAGATTAGCATCTAATTCAGATTGAGTTTTTAATTGCTGGTTTAATAATTTTGAGGTTTTTTTTCCTGCTTTATTAGATGCTCTTTGAGATTTTCTTACTAAAGATAAAGGAATTTTTGGATCTTCAGGTATAGACTTATTATTAGCATATGCTATATCTTGATATTTGTTAATACTTAAAAAAGGAATTAACCCTGTTGAGTCAATGCCTTGTTTATTTAAGTGAATACCCGCCCATCCAACACCTGCTTGAGCCATAGTTGAAAGGGGAGTATAAACACCAGCGTTTAAAGCTCCATTACTTTGATTTGGACTTACATTACCTGTTTTAAGATCTATATCTTTAGAAAACCCACCATAAGCTAAACCAAAAGAAGCTTCTGTTTTTGGTGATATTCTTGATAGAATATTTTGTTTTGCAATAAAAAGCAACCCATCAGAATTTTTATTGTCAAAGAAATATTTAGTTAAACGAGAAACATCTTTAAGTGCAGAAGAAGGCGCCTTTAAACCACCTCGTAAAATCGTATCTTCATCTGAAAATGATGTAGATTGGTCTATTGGAGTTTGAACATAGGGTTGGCCACTATCTCCTTCTCCTGGTCTGTCCTTACCATATTTAAGAGATTTTAGGGCAGTACCTCCCTCAAGAACTGGAGATTTTAATCTGATTAAAAGGCCCATCTAAATAAATTTATCCTGGTAAGTTACTTAGGTACGGAAGTTGTTGGGTTGAATTTGGTGCTGTAGAAATTGGTGGAATAGATCCATTCAAATCTAATTGTGAAGGAGTTGGAAATCCTGCCATATTTGGAGCTCCATTAATAGAATACTGGTCATGTAAAGTTGATCCTTGTACATCTATATTTGATGGAGGAGGTGTTTGTCCACTAAATTGGCTTAATTGTGAACCTGCTGTTGTTAATCTGTCTAATATTCCCATGATTATTTGTTTTTATTATAAATATTAAATATTATTGCATTCTATAACTATTTTTTGCAGTTGCATCTCCAAATGTATTTGGTTGGGCTCCTGTTGTAGCTTCAATTACTTTTGTACCATCAATTCCTACACTAACTGGTCTATTAGCTAATGCTGTTATTGCTGCTACCATGGATGACATGTCTTGTCCTCCACCACCTTCAGATTTAATTTTAATTTCTCCTTGATTACCTGTTTGGGTAGCTTTTCCAGGTTCCATAACAGCATCATTTGCAAATAAATCTGTTCCAGCTACAATAGTATCTTTATTGTTAAATGAAATTGCTCCTTCAGGTCCAAACATTACTCTATCTCCAAATCCAGATTTTCCTGATGGGGGAACAATTCCATCATTCATCGTGTACATAGCTAATGCTGCTATTCCTGCTCCTATTAATCCACCTACTGCTAATACTCCTAATGGGCCTAATGCAGCAGCCATTTTATATGCACCTGATATTATATCTAAGCTAGCTTCTGCTTTTTTAGCGGTAAAAAGTTTCTTAGTAATATCATATATTTCTTTTGTCCCTTTTGCAAAATCTAAAATCCCTTTAACCATTTTACCTGCTATTAGAGCTCCCATAATAACCATTAATCCTTTTGCACCTCCTAAAGTATCAAATATAAATTTAACAGTTTCAAGTATTTTAGTAAACCCTTCAGACATAGTTTGTATAGAAGGTAATGCTAATATAAGAGAATCTGCCATTTTTTTTTCAGCTATTTCCTTTTTTTCAGCCATAGAGGCTTGTTCAAATTGATTAGCTAATGCTTCATCACCAAGTCGATTTAAAAATTCTTTTTCTGTCTTATTAGCTACTGCTAAATCATATTGTTCTCGAGCTTGTTCTATAGATTCAGCACCTATATTTTTAAGTGCTTCTTGCTCCATCAATGCACCAGCTAATTCTTCTCTATTCATACCAACAGCTTTAGCCATTGCCTCTTGCTGGATGCGATTCATTTTAGTAAATTCAGCTGCTGAACCTGCTTGTTTAGTAATTTCTTCAGCTACTGTAGCCATATCGTTATTTAGAGCTGCTTGTCTTGCTTTCTCTAAATTAAGATCTTTTCCTGTGAGTAATTCAGCACTTAATTCATCTTCAATTGATTGTTCAAAATTTAATATGCTATCTGAAATGCCTTCAACCTTGCTTAGTTCAACACCTAATCCTTTAGCAGCAGCTAATGCTTTTCCAAGTTCTTTAGCATTACCTCCGTAAGATAATTGAGTAGCTTTAGAAGTTTTTGCTATATCTCTCATAGCATCTTTTTCATTTAAAACTAATCCTGATTTAAGTCCTTGGACTTTATATGAAGCCATTAATTCTTTAGTAACATTTTTAGCAGATTGCCCAGTACCCATAGAGTATTTTAAAATACCTTGAGATTCTTCTGCTGTTAATCCAGCAACATCTTCAAGTTGACTCATTAAATTAACATCTTCTTTGAGGGCAGTCCCCATTTTTTCAAATGCTACACTAGTACCTAAATTTTTATTTAATTCAGTTGTTACTCTATTTAAACCCTCAGAATTAGCATATGCATCTCCTGATGATTTTGCAAATGCAACCATTGCTCTGTTAGATTTATCTACAGCATCAACTGTCATATTCATGCTTTTAGCTGTATCCCCTACTCTTTTATCAAAAGCTACTATAGTATCAAAACCAAAACTTAAAAGTTTAGTCATTAATGCTAAAGGACTTAAAAAGCCATCTAAAGGAGTTTGCACTGAATCTAAGGCTTTTCCCAGTCCATCCATGATATTTGAAAGTATCGATAGACCTTTAGCCTTTTTAGCAGCTTTATCTAAATCACCTTCTAACTGTTGAACGGATCCATCAAAATCTTTGAGGATTTTATCATTTTGGGCCATTTGGATTCCTTGTTCTCCAATAGATTGTTTAAGTTCTTTATTTTTATTAAGAAGTTCTTGTAAAACAACCTGTTCACTAATTGAAAGATCTTTTTTTGATTTAAGGGATTTTATAAGATTTTCATTCGATGATTTTTGCTTACCAGCTAAAGTTTGTTGTGCTTTAAGAGCTTGTTGAGCTATAGAAAGATTTGCCTTTTCTACTTTAAATTTTTCTTGAAGAGCTTTTAATTGCTCATAACTTGTGTTTGATGAATTTTTTTGATATTCTGAGAATTGTTTGGCTGCTCCTACTAATCCACTTAAAGCTTCTTTACTAGCAGACATACCATCAGCCATCCCCATTCCAGATTTACGTGCGGCTTCCATTGCCGCCTGGACTTCACCAAGTATACCACTTAATTCTTCAGCATCATCACTAAGAGCCATATTCTATTATTTATTATAAATATTAAATTATAATATTTTTAATTATATTTAATAGGTTTTCTAACATGTTTTAAATGTTCAGGTGATTTTACTTTACCATCTGAATCTATTACTGTTTTAGTATTAGGTTGAGTTTGGGATTCTTGTGTTTTCTTTTCTTCTGAATAGTATGTTTTAATTTCAGAGAAAATAAAGCGGCGGAGCCAGATTGGCATGTTGTAAACATCATGCCAACCGTATCCGCCTTTTCCATGAAAACAAATCTGATGGATTTGTCTATATATTGAAATTTTAGCTTGAGAACTACTCTCCAAAGTCAGGCCAAAAAAACTTAATCCCAATTGGTATGTTGATCCTATCTGAATCGCCGTCGGGAAAAAAAGTTAGATCTACATCTGGTTGGAAATCTTTAATATGTTTTCTAAGAGCTTTTGAATCTCTAGCTAAGAGATGTTTATCTACAAAGTCTCGAATATATTTTGTTTCTCGATTCCCATTTATAGAAGTTATCATGTACTTCATTCGAGTTGATAATTCTGGGGAGTTGTCTTTATTTATTTTTTTAAGCCCTTCTAATTCTCTTTCTATATTTCTTTCATCTAAAGATGTTAATAATTTAAATGTAATATCAGCTTTAGTGTGAGGTAAAGTAAAAGGGAAATCATTTACACCTTTAGAAAAATTTGATTCTTCTATTGGTTTATTTTCTATTTGAGATAAATCAACAGTATGTTCTTCATCATTATGTTCAAATGTATACTCTGGTCCATACCCTAAAATACGGGAAGCAATCATTATTGCATTTCTATCTCCAACTATTAAATCATCGTAGTTAATTTTAGATACAATAAGTGCTTTCATTAATTTATCAATGGCAGTACCATTTTTAATATAATTTTGATTTAAAAGAATATCTTCTTCTTTTGCGGTCATGTACTTCATTTCAATAGTACCTGATGATAATGGGTTTTCTGGGGGGTAAATTAATCCTTTAGAGGGTAATTCAATTGTTTCCGTTTGAATTTCAAATTCTTCCATAATTTTTATTTTGTTATAACTTTATTGTCCTATATACATATATTAAAGAGGAGAAATATTATCAGGATTAAAATTAAAAGCAATAACTCCTGGTACTTTTCTAATTTGGGCGGCTATTTCTGCCATTTTATCTCTGCTAAATCCTCCTTTTGTAATGAATGGATAACCGTCTACTTTAACTGTTAATATTGATTGAAATTTAGTTGTATCTTGTTCACTATATTCAAGTGGTTCCTTTGATGAAATAACTGATATTCCAGTGATTGATCTAATGTCTGAATATATTTCTTTTTGTGGGCGAGAATCAAGGTTAGTAACTAGTGTTCCTACCATTTTAAATTTATCTTGATATTCTTCACCTAAAGTTCTTTTAAGTTCCTCTTTTACTAAAGTACGTAAATGATTTAATTTCATATGCTATAATATAGTTATAAATATTATGTTATCTAATTATAGTAACGTGTCCATGAATTAATCTACGTTCGTCTGTACCTAATATTCCAAAATCAATAACCCAAGTATAAACTCCATCTATTACTGATTTATTGTTGTAGGTTCCATCCCAACGTGAATCAGCATTCCAACTCTCCCAAATTAAATTTCCCCATCTATTAAGTACAATTAAATGAAAATCATCTTTTTCATATGGACCTTCAAATATAGGACCCCATGTTGTATTATATTCATCATTATTTGGAGTGAATGTGTTTGGAATCCAATATAATAATGGATCACATTCAATTACCGTAACAGTATATGTTTGAGGTGAACTATAGCATCCGTTAGAATAACTAATAGCTGTTAAAACATAAATTCCTGAATTAGAAAATATTAAGGTAATTTCATTTCCAATATATGTAATTCCATTAACATCCCATTCTACTGTTCCTCCTTCTGTTGAGGAAGTAAAATATGAAAATGTTTTAGAATCATCACATATCTCTATTGTTTGTTGAGAATAGCAATTAAAACAAAATAATAATATAAATATCAAATATCTCATTAATTATGTTGAATTGGTGATAACACTGGTACCGGGTTAATTACTGCGCCTATATTCGCTGAGAATGAACAACCACTTTGTGTATAAGTATAAGTTATTAAAGCATTAGTTACACCAGGACAAAATTGATTTCCTGTAACACCTATTCCAGACCATGTTCCACCTGAAGGGTTTGCTGTTAATGTTATACATGGATCATTAGCACAAAAAGGACCTACTGGGGTTATTACAGGAACAACTTGGTAAATCAATACATTAAGCGTTACTGGTGTTGCGACACATCCTGAAGTACTCGTAAAAGATACAGTAATAGCATTATTAATTAATCCTGGGGGGCAAGCTGACCAATTAACTTGAATTGAATTTGTTCCTTGTCCTGAAACTAGAGTAGCACAAGGTGGTATTGTCCATGTATAAGTTCCTGTACCTGCTGAGGGAACTTGGTAAGTTGATAATGCTGTTGTTTGGTAACAAACAGTATCTGGGTTAGTTGTTGTTAATTGGGCTGTTGCTATACTAGCAATAGCCAAAAAGAAAATTAAAATGATTTTTTTCATGGTTTTGGTTTTTAATTATGACTAATAGACCCTAATGTAGGGGGGTTTGTGTTAATTGTTCCGTTAAATACTGTAAAGGGTGTTACTGCATCACATGTATTACTAGTATAACTACCCCATAATCCATCAGGACCAGCAGTTACTTGCAAAAGTAAACTTTGAGGTGTACATACGTTAGCTACTGTTAATGTAACACAAAATGTCCAAGTACATGAACCAGAATCCCCAAAATCATTTCCTGAGTTTCCATCTGTTGCTAAGTCAAAAAAGTATCCTGGTCCTACTGTTACTACAGGTGTTGTAGTTGAAGTAACTGATGTTCTCCATACCCATTGCCCTCCTGTAGAATTACCTCCACAATTAGCAGGTGGTGATTGGGGTGTAACAGATGCCCAACCTGCACCTAATGTCAAGTCAAAACCTTCAATCCAATTAGTACCTGCTTGAGTATATCCATTCATTGTGTAACATGCCGTTACTGTTTGACCAGGTAAATATGTTCCGGATGATGGTGGAGGTGTTAATGTAAATGATTGTGTTCCATTACATTGACTATAACTAAAATAAGAAATAAAAACAAATAATATAACACTAAATAGTCTCATATTAATAAATATAATAACAAATTTTTAATATTCCAAAGAAAAATAAAAGCTCCACCACTTACGTGAGGAGCTTTACTATTACGCGAATATGTTTTAGTAATTCAAGATACAATAATCTGGTTGTACAGTTAATGTAATATCTACTGGGGCTCCATCATCATCCCAAGTATAATCACCAAATGTTGCATTAGTGATCATAGCCCCTTTGATTATCCATTCTGAAACTATATCTCCAACTGGTCCTAGAATATTAAAAGTTAAATCTTTTTTATAAAAATCAGAATATCCATCTCTACCTGTTACAGATTCGTGTCCTAAACGTACCCATTCCATTACAGCTTGTGCTCCTGATGGAGTGATAGGATCAAATAGGGTAAATTGGATTGTACTCCATTTTGTTTTTCCTTTTACATAACGTTGTACGTTAATGTGGTTAAGGACAACAGCTGTTTGTTCTAATGTTACAGCACCCATTCCTTTTACTATAAAAGAAGGAATACCATCTATATAAAGGATAAAGCGATTTTTCTGTTTTGGTTCAAACGCTGTGTAGAAAATTTCGTTAGGATTTAAAATTGCCATTTTGTTTTTGTTTTATTTCTTTATTATAAATATTCCGTTTTTAAATTTTTATGCTGGGAATTCTGCTCCAGTTGGTAATAAAATGAAATCTAGGGAGATAAATTCTGCTGTTCTAGTAGGTTGGATATAAATTTGTCCAATTAACTGATTTCTATCTATTACATCGGGTCCATTGTTTGAATCATCCATTGCTACTTTAAAAGCATATAAACCTTGTTTTTGTTGAATGCCTTCTAAATATGGAGTAACTCGAGCAATAAATGAATTTCTTGTAGTAATTGTGTTTTGTTCAAATACTATCGTATCAGCAATTTGACGAATAAATCCTTTCATTTCGATTAATAAACGTCTTACATTTATTCTATCAAGTGCCGAAGCTTCTTTTTGTAGTGTTTTCTGTCCAAATACAACAACACCTTCTCTAGGTAATGTAGCTAATGGATTAACATTTGCTTCATATAAAACATCTTTTTGTGCTTGAGATAATTTATATTCTGCTGATAATACTGTATTTAAACCACCACGATTAATACCTGCTGGGGCAAACCATGGAGCAGCTACTTTATCAGTAAACGCGTATACACCTGGTATTACCGTTGAAGCTGGAACCCATACATGTTTTCCTGTTACTGGGTCAATTATTCTGACCCAAGGGAAATAAGAAGCAGCATATGAAGTATCTCTTGATTGAGCTTGAGTTATTATTCCCGGTACTGAGGTTCCATATGTCCCTAAATCAAATACAAATAAATTATCACCTCTTGAAATTGTATTTGTAATAATACTAGTAATTTGAGCAGAATGTAAATCATTTGTTAATCCAGGAGTAAATAATACATTAAATTGATAAGCTTCAGCATTTGAAAGCAAATTAATCATATTATTATAATTAGCACCTTCTAATCCTTGTGTATTATTTGCTGTAATTGTATTATAAAAATTAGCTCCACCCTTTATATCACCTGTAGCACCACTAAATGAACCACTTCGATTTAAAGGGACCGATCCCGTAAATTGTGATTTAGCTATACCATTTGCGTCAAAATAATTTGGTGTTGGAAAATCTACTGATTTAACACGTACATATCGTGAAGAATTCGGATATGAACCAGTAACATTCATCTGGTTGTTAGTAGAATCGTAATTTGTAATTTGGTCTCCAATTACTTTTGAAACATATTTTGGGGAATTTGGGTCTAAATTTACACCATTCCAAGATTCTAATACTATTTTTTTATTTGAAGCATCATTTCCTCTTCTAACCAATACATTAAATGTACCTGATCCAGTATTTGCTCCTGTAATTTCCCATCTTAAATTATCATTTGTTCCTGTAGAAAGAGTATTATTTGTTCCTTCAGAACTTGAATTATTCACAATAATACCTTCAGATAATGTTTCTAAAGAAAATGAGGATGAAGTAGCATTTAAATGATTTCCAATAACAGAAGAAGTTGCAGGTGTATATGAACCTGAGGCAACACGAGCTACAATTAATGAAGTA
>Ga0181351_1000116_pt1 | contig 20961 bp, 16 predicted proteins | sample Su13VDMM15SD_FD_170485 | JGI IMG/M metagenome (GOLD analysis project Ga0181351, IMG submission 170485) | Freshwater viral communities from Lake Michigan, USA - Su13.VD.MM15.S.D | ecosystem: Environmental > Aquatic > Freshwater > Lake | place: USA: Michigan | collected 2013-07-16 | reverse complement strand
ATAACTCTAGTGTTGCGTTTCCTATTGGTACGGTTGTGCTTTTCACTGTTGAGAATGGCGGGACAGGAGTTGGGATTAATATTACAAGCGACACTCTAGTTTTTGGTGGTGGGACAACGGGGACTTTAGCCGTTCTGCCAAACAACACCTTAATGGCGATTAAAGTCACCGCGACTAAGTGGATGGCAAATTATCTTTATCAAACAGGTACGGCTGCGCCTTTTGGCAATCCTATAGCCGTAGCACACACTACAACCCCCTTCATCTCCGCCTACGCTTGGAGCAGTAGCACTGGCTTTGGCACTAAGTTTGCCGATCCATCTACACTGCCTACTGGCACTGGCAACGAGGTAGCATTCAGTCCTTCTGGTAATGCTATAGCCGTAGCGCACGCCACAACACCCTTTGTTTCTGCGTATCCTTGGAGCAGCACTGGCTTTGGCACTAAGTATACCAATCCAGCTACACTGCCTACTGGTCAAGGCAACGACGTAGCCTTCAGTCCTGCGGGTGACGCTATAGCTGTAGCGCACACTACTACACCTTTTATCTCTGCCTACCCTTGGAATGTCGGCACTGGCTTTGGCACTAAATATACCGATCCAGCTACACTACCAGCAGGCTCCACTGGCTTTAGCGTAGCTTTTAGCCCCGCCAGTAATGCTATTGTTGTAACGGGCAGCAATACACCATTCATCGCTGCCTACCCTTGGAACGTCAGCACGGGTTTCGGTACTAAATACGCAGACCCAGCTACGCTGCCGGGCGGCTCCGGTAATAATACCAGTGGCGTAGCTTTTAGCCCTGCTGGTGATGCCATCGCTGCATCATCTACCGCTTCACCCTATATCTTCGCCTATCCGTGGAACGTCGGTACTGGTTTTGGCGTTAAGTATACCGATCCAGCTACGCTGCCTACTGGCGGTGCCAACTTTGTTGCGTTTAACCCTGCGGGTACCTCCATTGCTGTGGCGCACGGCACAACACCCTTCATTACAGCCTACCCGTGGAACGTCAGCACTGGTTTTGGCACTAAGTATACTAATCCCGCTACACTGCCTGCTGGCACCAATAACGACGTAGCGTTCAGTCCTGCGGGAGATGCTATTGCCGTAGCGTGTGGCACTACGCCATTCATCGCTGCCTATCCTTGGAATGCTGGCACTGGCTTCGGCACTATATTTTCTAATCCTACTACGTTGCCCACTGGCGCAGGTAACGGCGTGGCGTTCACCACTGTTTAGACAGGACATATAATGATCTACACACAACTCCTCGCCCAGCTCCAAGCGCGCCAGCGGCATATCTAAGGAATAACCAATGCCAACAACCATTAACGCAAGCAATACCACTGGCGGCGCGGTCGTAACTGGCGACGGCTCTGGTGTTCTGCAGCTGCAGTCTGGCGGCGTAACTGCGCTGACGGCGAATGGCGCGAATGTCACTGTGGCTGGTAATGCTGTAGTCACTGGGACGCTTACATCGACTGGTGGGATTAGTGGAGTAAGCCTGACCACTGGCGTTACTGGCATCTTGCCTGTAGCCAATGGCGGTACGGGTGCAGCTACGCTTGCGGCTAATAACGTCCTGATCGGCAATGGCACGTCGGCGGTGGCTGCTGTAGCTCCGGGCACTACTGGTAACGTCTTAACAAGTAACGGCACAAACTGGGCATCTACCGCGCTTCCATCGAACGCAGTGGCGTATCCGCAAAACAGCCAATCAGCAAACTACACACTGGTTCTTGGTGATGCTGGTAAGCAGATATTTCACCCTGTAGCCGACACTACTGTCCGCACATACACCATACCCGCTAACGCCAGCGTTGCGTTCCCTATTGGTACGGTGGTACTGTTTACCGCCGAAAACGGCGGTACGCGCGTTAATGTGGCAATTACCAGCGACACGCTAGTTTTTGGCGACGGGACAACGGGATCGTTAAGTGTCTACCCAAATAATACGTTAATGGCAATTAAGGTTACTGCAACTAAGTGGATGGCAAACTATTTGTATCAAACAGGCAACGCGGCGGCATTAGCATCTATCGCGGTAGCAACTAGCACCACACCTTTTATCCAAGCATACTCGTGGAACGTCAGCACTGGCTTTGGCGGCAAGTATGCCAACCCGACCACGCTGCCTGCAGGCAGTGCCCAAAGCGTCGCTTTTAGTCCTGACGGCAATAATATCGCTGTAGCACACAGTACATCACCTTTTATTACCGCGTATTCGTGGATTGGGTTTGGGTTTGGCTCTAAATATACCGATCCAGCTACGCTTCCTACTGGTAGCGGCAACGGCGTAGCATTCAACCCTGCGGGTACTTCTATTGCTGTAGCGCACACCACATCACCTTTTGTTACCGCATATCCGTGGAGCAGTTCGGGGTTTGGCACCAAATATACCAACCCAGCTACACTACCTCCCGGTAATTGCTTTAGCGTTGCTTTTTCTCCTGCGGGTACTGCTATTGCTGTAGCAACCAATACAACACCTTTTATCCAAGCATACCCGTGGAACGCCGGTACTGGTTTTGGAACTAAATATACCGACCCAGTTACACTACCCGCTGGCACTGGCCGCGGCGTAGCCTTCAGTCCTGCGGGGACTGCTATCGCTTTAGCACACGCTACCGCGTCATATGTTTCCGCCTACCCGTGGAGTGGCAGCGCGTTCGGTACAAAATACGCAAATCCAGCTACGGTAATTCCTTTTGATGGGTACAGCGTTGCCTTTAATCCTGCAAGTACTTCTATCGCTATAGCACATGACTCTTCACCATTTATTACCGCGTACCCGTGGAGTGGCAGCGGCTTTGGAACCAAATATACCAATCCAGCTACACTACCTCCTTCTCAAGGTTACGCCACCACGTTTTCTCCTGCTGGTGATGCTATCGCGGTAGCGCACGCTGCATCACCTAATGTTACCGCGTACCCGTGGAACGCCGGTACTGGCTTCGGCACTAAATACGCAGACCCCGGATCGCTGCCACCTATTAATGGCCAAAGCGTTGCTTTTAGCCCCGCTTAATAACGAAAGATATTACATGATTTACACACAACTCAGCGATGATTACAAATACGACATTCTTGCGGACGCTGTGTATGCGCGTGAGGTGGAACATTTTCATTACGACTTTGACCGCAAAAACTTTGAGTATTTGTTGGCAAAAGCTACAGACAATGAGTTTGCGGCCAACGTAGCTGAAAGATTAAACGATACGCGCAAACAGATGGGCAACGTGTTGGCTATTATGGCAGCGTTGCAAGAACAGATTGAAGACCAAGCAGCCTACGATGCGGCTGTTGTACGTGTAACCGCCAAGCGGGAAGCAAAGGAAGCAGAATAATGTGGTATGTCCAAGCCCAAGGCGACACCTTCATACGGCACATCTTTGATGTAGAGCCGACGCAGTGGGACGCGGATAACTATTGCTACGCCCGCCGCTTGACCGAAGAACAGGTTGAGCATTTTGGCGTACACAAAAAGCAGATTGTCACGCCACCATATCACGATGCAGCCACACAGCACATTGAAGAAGGCCCAGCGTTGTTGATCGACGGCGTTTGGACGCAGAATTACATTGTGACGGACCTTAGCGCAGACGAGTCAGCAGCAAAGGTTGGAGCGCAATGGCCTATTATCCGCGCTGAACGTAACAGGCTGTTGGCTGCTTCGGACTGGACGCAGCTACCTGACGCTTCGGCAGACGCCGCTGCATGGGCTACATACCGCCAAGCATTGCGCGACATAACCACGCAAGCTAATCCGTTCAGCATCGTATGGCCTGAAGCGGTCATCTAATGACCCTAGTACCCGTCAACATCAATTCACAGCCCGGTATCAAGCGGGATGGTACGAGGTTCGAGGGGAACTTTTACGTTGACGGACAGTGGGTTCGGTTTCAGCGCGGGCTTCCACGCAAGATCGGCGGGTATCGGCAGATCACGAATTTCGTTGAAGGCACTGTCAATCAGTTTCACCTGCAGTCACTGAACAACTTTACCTATACCCATATGGGCTATGGTGAGGGCCTACAGCGCATGACGATTGATGAAACGGGCAGCACCAGCTCTCTGGTTTCACGCGCACCTGCAGGGTACACAGGCGGCCCAGAATTCATGTGGCAGTTCGATGCGCTATTCGACGGCGCTGGCAGCTCAACTGTGTTGATCGCGCACGCTACAGATGCTGCAACCGATATTTCAACCGGCACAGACTTTCCCGCCTATATCGGCGACATCTATACTACGACGCCCCTAACGCAAATTCCAACGGCTGGTGTGAGCGGTGGCATTGTGGTGCTTCACCCGTACCTGTTTATGTTTTCCCAGAACGGTTTCGTGAAGTGGTCGGATGCAAACGATCCCACGAACTTTACTACCGGCGATGCTGGCGATGCGTTTATTTCATCCTCAAAGATCGTCAAGGGTTTACCGCTGCGTGGTGGTGGTCAGAACCCTGCTGGCCTCCTGTGGACGCTCGATAGCCTGATCCGCACATACTACACAGGTGGTACGGATGTTTTCGCGTTCGACACAATTAGTTCGTCCTCGTCGATCATCGCGGTCAATGGCGTTATTGAGTATGATGGGATCTATTTCTGGGTCGGTGATGGCCGGTTCATGATGTACAATGGTGTGGTTCGCGAAGTACCGAACAACATGAACATTAATTACTTCTTTGATGGGCTGAACCAGACATACGCGAATAAGATCTTCGCCTATAAGGTTCCGCGCTTTGGCGAGATCTGGTGGTGCTATCCGCGTGGCGATGCGACTGAATGCACGCACGCTGTGATCTATAACTTCCGCGAGCAGACATGGTACGACACGGAGCTGCCGAATATTGGGCGCTCTGCTGGTATCTATGCTGGTTCGCTTAACCGCCCGATTCTTGCTGACATCAACCCAATTAGTCCCGGCGTTCCTGACATCCGCATTACAGAAGGCGGTGATACGCGGGTTACTGAAAGCGAAGCTATCCGCGTGGTTAACAATGGTCCGGATCTATACCGCATCTGGCAGCATGAATTTGGCGTTGATGAGATCGATGGCTCTGCGCTCAACGCAATCGAAAGCTATTTCGAGACGGGCGATATATCGTTGCTCACTGATAATAACCCGCGCAGTCGCTCAATCCACGTTGAGATGATTGAGCCTGACTTCGTGCAGCAGGGCGACATGACGGCCCAGATCACAGGCAGAATCAATGCTCGTGCGCCTGAAGTCTATGGCCCACTGCGCACCTTCCCGGCTGTGGCAAACGAGAAGTATGAGCAGCAGGTGTTCTTTAAGGAGCAACGGCGTGAGCTTCGCTTCAGGTTCAGCTCGAACACGGTAGGCGGCGACTATCAGATGGGCCAGATCATTGTCCACATCGAAGCGGCTGATGGTAGGTATCAGAGCTAATGGCGAAGGTCATTACCACCACGATTGATCCGCGCATTGTAGACAATGTTGTGGACTGGGCGGACTATATGTTCCCGTCGATTGAAGATTTTGGCGTTGCTACTCGTCTTATGGATGAAAGCGATTGGAAAAACTGGGCATCTGGGTTATCATCGATTGCGTCACTCGCATCTCTTGGCATTCCAGACGCATATCAGTTTGACGATTGGCACGAATGGGCAATGCGTTTTAATGAAGTGATTAGTCAGGGATCTTAGGCATGTTTGAAGATTATTACTTTGATGATCCCGCCTTACAGGATGCTCTGGCTGCTGCTGGGTATTATGCCGAACCAGCACGCAGCGCTGCTGTAATGCCTTCGACCGTACAGGCGGCTGAGCCTATTATGGGTATTGGATCTCCTGCTCTTGCAGCGCCCTACGATATAAGCGGCTTGAACCTAAGTGGTCTAGGCGGTTTTGGCGGCGGTCGGATGGGTGGCGTAATCCAAGACCCAAACATACAGTACATTACCGCGCCGGTATCTAACAAAGGTAACCCCACGGGAAAGATGGGCGGCAATGTTTTTGCAATGACGCCTGATCAACCGGTGCGCCTTGTTGATCTTAACACTAAAACAGTTGTGTTTGAGGGCACGGGCTACGACGCCGCACGCGAGGCGACCCGACTGGGCCAGAGCATAACCGATGCAAAGGGCCGCAAGGCATCATACGATATTCAAACCGCAGACCCGTCGGGTAAGTACACGACCGTTGCTAACGAGAAGAGAAACAAGAGTACGCTGGGTACGATTGGCGAGATCGCAGGAACTCTAGCTCCGATTGCTGCTTCATTTATCATTCCCGGTCTAGGTCTTGGCGCCCTTGGTTCCATTGGAGCAAGTGCTGGCGTTGGTGGCCTAAGCGCCGCACTCAAGGGTGACAATATCCTTAAAGGCGCGGCGCTGGGTGGCTTGGGCGCGGCTGGCGGTCAATATCTTGGCGGTCCTTTAGGTAAAATTGGAGCCTCGAACATTGGCCTTAGAGCGGGTACTGCAATAGGCACTGGCCTCGGCTCTACGGCAGGCGGTTTGGTTACAGGGCAGAGCTTAAAGAACTCGCTCCTTGGTGGTGTTGCTTCAGGTGCAATGAGCTACCTGTCCCCAGACATAGCTAGAGAATTGGGAGTTGGCGGTGGATCAAGTAGCAGCAGTGGTGGTGGGCCAAACGCAGAAATTGTAGTCAACGCTAGGCCCTTCACGACTCAAAACGTAAAACTTGGCGGCTTTAAGACACCTGCAGAAAAGTATTTGACCGAAGCTGCCGCAGGAAACACAGTCGATCCCGCAACAGGCCTCCCCTATGCGGGCGATTATTCTGGCGATCTCATCAACGTAACAGGCCAGCGCCTCAGCCCCGGCGCGGTTACTGGCGGCTTAAACTTGGGTGACTTATCGCCTGAAATACTTGCTGGGATAGCTGAATTTGCAAAGAATCCTATTGTCGCTGAAGCTAACAGGCTTGAGCAATCTACTGGTAACGTAAACGTATCGCCTGAAATACTTGCTGGGATAGCTGAATTTGCAAAGAATCCTATTGTCGCTGAAGCCAGTAAGCTCGAGCAGCCTACTCAGGGCTTTAATCTATCACCTGAAGTACTTGCTGGAATAGCGGAGTTCGCAAAGAACCCCATCATAGCTGAAGGTTCTAAGATCGAGCGGCCTACTGCTGCAGTTCCGGTTACGGGTGCTCTCGATACCGATATTGTAGTTAATGCACTTGGTAAAGAAGCAGGTTTGCCTGAGGGTTCCGTTGTCGCCGGTCTGCCTATAATGGGTCTACCAAAGATGGATCCAAACCTTACAGAAAAAACCACGCTAGAAAAAATTAAAGACGCGGCTAATCTAGCTAACGCTGTATCCGTCCTTGTCCCACTCGCCGGAGGTGTTCTTGGCGGTGGTGGTGGTGGCGGAGGCATAGGTTCCAGAGACACTACTGGCTTAAAATTTAGGGAAGGCTCTCTAAGATCCACAATTGGCGAGGGTTATCCCTATACGCCACAAACATATGGCCGGCGCGGTGGAGATCAAGAGACAGAGTATATGTTCTTCACCCGCGATCCTGTGACCGGAGCGCCTGTGGCAGAACCATCTGCAGCCATCAATCCGGCGGACATCCCCGTCAAAAAAGAAGGCGGCGAAATCGACGATGATATGGTAAAGCATCTCGTTGATTATCATAAGAACGGCGGTCATCGCGGCCCCGGACAGGTAAAAGGCATCGGCAGCGGGCAGGAAGATAAGATCCCTGCATACCTATCTGATGGTGAATATGTCTGGAGCGCGCAGGATGTTTCCGATCTTGGCGATGGATCGAATCGTGAAGGCGTGCGCCGTCTTGATGAAATGCGGAAAATGGTACGCCGACAGGCTGGCCGTAAAGATGTAAAAAAGATTGCAAAACCCCAGAAGGGTATAGATAGAATGCTTAAAGCTGTTGGAGGTATGGCGTAATGGCTATCACAGAAACCGTCACACAAACCAAGCTACCCCAGTGGCTGGTTGATGCCTACACCAAGAGCATCGAAAGAGGCTATGAGGCTACGACTACGCCTTATCAGCCCTATACTGGTGGCCCCCGCCTCGCTGCTGTTTCTCCGCAGGAGCAGCAAGCCTATCAGATGACATCTGAGAATGTTGGGAACTATCAGCCATACACGCAGGCTGCTGGTGACTACATTGCAGGCGGCACCCAATCATTCACTGATCCGGGCGTCGCATCTAGTTATATGAACCCATACACCCAGAACGTCGTCTCTGGTATTGGTGAAGCAGCTGGTCGGAACCTGTACGAGAATCTATTGCCTGCTGTTAATCGCACATTCACTGGTGGTGGTACGTTTGGTGGTAGCCGGAGCGCTGAGTTTACAGCCCGCGCTGTTCGCGATGCAAATTCTGCAGCTCTTTCGGCACAGAATGAGGCTCTCCAAAAGGGTTATGAGAGCGGCATGGGTCAGTTCAACACTGAGGCTGGTCGTTACCTCACGGCAGCTGAGCGGGCACAGAGCCTTGGTCGTGACGTTCAGAACTTAGCCGGTGTGGATACTGCCGCGCTTGAGGCTGCTGGCTCAGCACAGCGTGGGTTCGAGCAGGAATCGCTTAATTTAGCGAAATCTGATTTTGATGCCCAGCGTGATTATGATTACAATCAAGCTCTACGCTTTCAGAATTTTGTTGGCACACCAAGCGCACAGGGTGCCGGTACTCGTTACGAGCAGGCTCCCGGCGTAAGTAATACGGCGTCAACAATCGGCGCTGTTGCAAGCGGCATTGGCGCGCTGTCGAACTTGTTCGGTGGGCCCAAGAAGATCAAGGGTGGCGGTCCTGTTGGCGCCGATGGCAAGCGTAACATCAAGCACCCGATGCACGGACTTGGATGGTTGAAGGGCAAATAAGATGGCGATGTTATCCCCGCAATTACGAATGAAAGCGCTACAGCTGAAGTCTTTAAAGCCTGAGCTACGGGACATGGCTGTTGAGGATATAGCTCAGCTCATGGCGGCTGAAGGGATGGGTCAGCCGGGTACTGGTGGTGGTGCGCTTGCGGATATATTTCAGATGCCTAAAAGACTCTCTCCATCCTCCCCTGCGCCTATGGAGGCAGTTCGGCTGGTTGCTCCGAAGCCTACTACTCAGATAGTTCCGGGTGCAGGTGTTGATGCTTTCCGACGGGCACAGGAAGTTCGTGCAACAACAGAACGGGAGCCGGCTCCTTCTGAGAGAGCGGCTGCTAACGCACGGGTGGATGACCTTGTTGCTGGATTACGTGCGCCTGAGGTGGCTGCCGAAGTGCCTGTAGCTGCTCCTGAGGCGGTGGCAGAAGCCGCGCCGGAAGCTGCGCCAAAGCCACAATACACATCCCGCTACAGGCCGCAGCTTGAGCAGAAGCAGGCTGAACTTGAGCAGCTGAAGGCAACTGTACCAGCGGGTGCAGCGACTCCTCCTGAACTGGCGTCTAGGTTAAGAAACCTATCTGGCGTAGTTTCTCGACTGCAGGGCATAGTCGCAGCTGAAGAGGGCGCTGTTGTCGATGCGGAACGCGCAGCCCTATTGGAGCGACAGACGGAACGTCTTGGCCGTGAAGAAGAGCTAATAAAGCAGTCACGCAGACTTGCTCCGGGTACTGCACTGATGGAGTTTGGCTCGGCGCTTGCAGGCGCGAAGCCCGGTGAGAGCTTTGCCTCGGCTTTGGCTCGCGGCCTACAGGCTGGATCTAAAAGCTATACAGGCGCTCGTGATGCGCGTGAGGCATCTCTTCGTGGTATAGAAGAACGCCGTGATGCTTATACCCTGCAGAAAATTGACGCAATTGATAAGGCTCGTGACAAAGCGATTGAACTGGCCAATGCTGGAGTACAGCTGACCAAAGAAGAGTATGCTTTGGCAAACTTGGAGGATGCTGATGTTGTCGCTTTGGGCACTCAGCGTGCTAGAATTGATGAGGCTGTAGCAAAGGCGGATAAGGCTAAAACGGAAGCTCTGTTTGCGCCAAAAATACTGCAGTCTGGACTGGATGTCGATCAGGCTCAGATTTCAAACTATAGAGAGGTGAGTGGATCTGGTGGCAGCGGTGGCACTGGTGATAAGCCGCTTACTTCAGCTCAGTTGTTCAATCGCGGCAACGCATCTAGAATAAAATTAGAAAAACTAGAAAAGCGGATTATCGAAGCTGATGAGAAGAAGGACTATGTAAACACAGAGCAGTTGTTGAACCAGTACAGAGCTGATCGCGATGCGTACAACAGAAATGCTGCAGGCGCTGGACTCTCACCTATCACCGTAAGAGGGTTCCCGGTTAAATTGAAAAACTACGAAGCCTACGTTAAGAAAAATAAGCGTCATCCTTCTGGGAAAACTACTAAGGACTATGATCTCAGCGAAGCTCTTAATAAGTACGGTGTATAATGGCTGACTTAAAACGCTTAGAGGCGGCATTCATAAAGGCCGACAGGGCCAATGACACTCGAGCGGCCAGCGTACTTGCGGCGGAAATAAAACGCTTACGGGGAACGAAATCTCAGGCTCCTGTCGCTAACAGGCGACCTGCGCAGACTGCCGCTCCGGCTCCTAAGAAGAAGGAAGAGGAGGGTTTCTTTTCTTCACTTGGTTCGGCGTTTCAACGCGGCGTCCCCACTTTTCAGGAGGGGCTTTCCACAATTATTGAAGACGCGCCGCGCATCCTTGGCGATACCCTTGCAGGAATTAACATAGGTAACGTAGGGGCGCAGCTACAGTTTCGTGGTTTAGGGCAAGCGGCAGCGCAGTCTCAGCCATATAAGGAAATCGTAAAGGCGCCCGTCGAAAGTCTTCGCGAAAGCGCAGCGCTGGAGCGTGCCCGCCTTGGTCCGGGAACCTACGGTAGTGTGTTCGAGGAGAAGGGCTTAGGCCGTAAGCTGGCGTCGTTAAGCGAAACAGTTGCCGAAAGCGCGCTGCCTATAGCGGCTGGTCTAACAGTGGGCGCGCTAACCCGTAGCCCTACAGCAGCAGGGTTGATAATGGGCGCTGGTAGCGTACCTGCGACCTATGGCGGTATCCGTGAAACACAGAAGGCCGAAGGTATAGATGATGTAGGTCGCGCCGTTGCCGGTACTGCAGTGTCCTCTGCGCTTGATTTGTTGACGGGTGTTGGTGGCAAAGTACTTAGTGGTACTGCGGCAATCGCAACTCGTGAAATTTTAGAAGCAGGATTCAAGCAAGCTGCCCTGCGCGTGGCCAAGTCAGGTGTTGAAGAGTCTGGCACTGAAGTACTCCAGAATGTTGTCGAACAAGTGTCAGGTGGCGCTGATCCTACAACTAAGAAGGCTATGCTGGAAACCCTTGAGGCAGGCCTCGCTGGCGCATTTGGCGGTACAGCTTTTACAGGGGCGACTGAAGTTGTCGCAGCGCCATTCCGTCCCAAAGCTGGAGCTGCAGCTCCTGCAGCAGATGATGCCGGCGCTCCACCACCCCCGCCGCCAACCGCGCCTCCCCCCGCAGACGCTGAAGATCTTGCTCAAGCTCTCGGTCCAGTCGGCGGTACAGTCACGCTTCAGGATGCTTTTGGCCCGCAGACATATACATTCCAAGGCTTCGATAAAAAAGGTAAGGTCATCCTCACGGATGCTGATGGCGTAACATTATCCGAAGATCCTGATTGGGTTCGGGGTGCTATTGGGTCAGCCGCTGTAGAGCAGGAAGAAGATCTTGGTGGCATGTCTTTCGGCATGGGTATTGAAGATGATGTGGCTGCACCGCCACCGCCTCCGCCGCCTCCGCCTCCGCCCACTACAGATATAGGATCTAATAGGCCGAAGTTTACTATTGAGCCTGCGCCTCCACCACCTCCGCCGCCTCCCCCGCCACCCCCTACGGCTACAGGCACCAGTGGCCTTGCTGGTTTGGGCAGCGGAATGGCAGGAGCAATGGGTGCAAACCTGAGGGCGATGCTTTTAGCAAAGGTTGAAGCTGGTGATACTACTGAAGCTGGCCGGCCATCTGTAGTTCTTCAGACTGCAAAGATGATTAAGAATGCTGGCGTACCTGTCGATGCCGCCATGCTTGATCGTATAGATTCGGGTGTTACGGCTGCTCGACAATCAGGTGATTTCCAAGGATCAATGCGGAAGTTTGTTGCCGATACAGTTCAGCAGCAGCCATCGACTACGACTGGTGATGAGTTCGTTTCAAACATCCTTGATGGGAAGCCAGTGCCTCCTAAGCTGATCGCCGAAGAAGCGCCTAAGATTAAAGCTGTACAAAAATCTGTACAACCTAAGATTGTCGTCGAAGAGCCTGAGCTTCCAGCGCCACCACCAGAGCGCGTGCGGACGGTTACAACTCCCGCTGGCTCTAAGGTAAAGACCGCCTTCGAGGTTGTGGATGCTAAAGACCTTACGGCGGCCACAGGTGATCTGCAAAACCGCGACCGCAGCCGAGCCTCCACTGACCTGCAGGTTCAGAAAATCTTCTCAGAATTCGACCCTGAGCGCCTTGGTGAGAGCCTTGAGAGTGACCGTGGCTCTCCGATTATTGGTTTCGATAACGTCATTGAAAGCGGCAATGGCCGCGTTATGGCAATCAATAAGGTGTACAACGAGTCCCCTGAAAAAGCCGACGCATATCGTCAATTCATTGAAGATCAAGGCTTTGATACGTCGGGGATTGAGCGCCCAGTTCTAGTGCGCCGTCGCATTGATCGGATGACACCTGATCAGCGTTCAGCGTTTACCCGTGAAAGCAACATGGACATTAAGCTGCAGCTCAGCACGAGTGAGAAAGCTCAGACTGACGCAGCGTCTTTGACTCCCGATGTTATGGGCCTCATGGCGTCTCCAGACGTTAGTGCTTCAGCCAATCAGGGCTTTGTACGCGCCTTCCTATCGAAGCTACCAGCGCAAGAGCAGGCCGCGTTCCTTGATAAAGACGGGCGGTTGTCGGCTGATGGTATTCGCCGCCTTCGCACAGCTGTTAAGTCATCGGCATATGGCGATGCTGATCTCGTCAATACGCTTGATGAATCGCAGGACAATAACATTAAGAGCATCGGTGGTGCGCTTGAGGATGTTGCTGCAGCATGGCGGCGTATGCTTGATGCGATTAGAGATGGCGAAGTCGATGCGGAGATGGACACGACCGAGCAGCTCGTTGAAGCTGCAAAGATAGTTCGAGATGTCCGCAATAAGGGAATGAAGATTAGCGACTTCCTAGACCAACAGGACGCATTTAATTCGCTTGATCCTGTGACTGAGCGATTCATCCGTTCGTTCTATAATGAAAGCCTCGGTCGCGCAGCAGGCCGCGAAGCCATAGCTGATGCGCTTAATAAATATGTGCGCAGGGCTTCGGAGCAGACGACGGGAGATGCGCTGTTCGGACGCGAGTCAATGTCGCCTGTCGAAATCCTTGACGGTATATTAGACGAGCGCGGCAGCGGTGCTGCGCAGCCGGATATGTATGCCAGCATTGCGGAACCATCTACGAACCTGACGGATACTCCCAGTAGCACGGACATCATGGCGCTTGCTGATGAGCTTCCTGCTGCTCAGCGCGTCAATGTGCGTGCTACCCTCGATAGGATCCTGAGCAGGTTTGATAAGAACGGGACTATTGACCAACTTCTAGGTAGCTTGGAGCAGCTTTACACAGCTGTAAATAATCGGATTAAGCGAGAACGCGCAAAGAAAGACCGAGATCGCGTGCGTGGCTTTGAGCGCGCTATGGAGCGGTCGTATGAGGCTGAGCGTACAGGAAAGATCACGCCAGAATCCGCCAAGCTCCTTAGGTGGCTTTTGCAAAAGAACCCAGCCATCGCAGAAGAGTTGGCTTTATCTTTTAAGATAGGTGAAGATAGCGACTCAGCTGGGATTTATACTTCAGGGGATCGTGTTGCTACAATCTTTTCCAGTAAGGCCAATGATGGCACTGCGGTTCATGAGGTTCTGCACCACACTGAGCGTCTCTTGCCAGAGAAGATTCGCGATGGAGTGCGTGCCGAATGGACTAAGCGCATTAAAAATCTCATGGCGCTTGCTGAAAGAACCGGCAACGCCGACGCCCGTCAAGTTCTTGGGACTATCGTGCGGGCTTACTATGGTGACAGCAATGCACGAAAAGATTTAGATGAGTCCTATGCTGCTGGAACCATCCCGTACTCGATGTATCACCTCTCAAACCCATCTGAATTCTGGGCAGTCAATGCAACCGAGCTGGTCGCCAAGCGCGCTGAGCAAGCCGGATGGGTTGGTGCTGCACGCAAATGGTTAGAAGGCTTCATAGAGAAGGCTAAAGATTTCTTCGGCCTCAATAGTAATTCAGCAGTTATCAAGGCGCTCGATGCCGTTCTGAAGGAAGAAAGCGGCAGGATTCGTGGCGAGATGATAGCATCTGGTGGCCGCAAGCTGCGCAAGGATGTCAACCAAAAAGCTCAGGAAGAGACAGAAGACAACATGCAGTTCAGGGACATCGCACGCCCTGACGAGCAAGTTGAGGAAGATCTCGACACGGACATAGACACGGAACCAACGCCAGTAAAGCTCAGCCGCGTTCGCCAGTCCGTCAACCGCTTGCGCACCAGCGCGACGTGGAGCAACATCGCAAGCCAATTCTCCGGCTCTCGTGCTGCTGATCAATGGCTGGCTCGTTCTTACGGGTTGGAATCCCTGCCTGAAACGGATTCGTTCTACAGCAGTTTTGAAACCTATCTTTCAAAGAAGAACGGCAAGCTGCAGCAGCTCCGCCGTAAGTTTGTCGATCCAATCGATGATGCGGTTGGTGATGCCATTAAGAACGGCGTCACGATGGATGAAATCAATGACGCTATTCAGGCGCGTGGCGCTGCTGAACGCAATGCTGCTGTCGCTGAAATCAACAAGGACATGCCTGACGGCGGATCCGGCATGACGAATGCAGCAGCGGATGCTAAACTCCGCGAGCTACAGGCGTCCGGGAAGATGCGTTACATCAACAGGGTGGTGAGACTGCATGACCGGCTGCGTGATGAAACGCAAAAAATAATGGTTCAAGACGGGCTTGTCTCAGCTGAGACGATGGCCGAATGGAAGAAGAAGTATCCCAACTACACCCCGTACAAGGGCTGGGCTCCCGCTGGTGACATGGCTGTTGATGGTCAGGAAGATCCGCATGCTGATTACGGAGCCTATGAAAAGGGCGCTCCTGTCTATAGCCGCGTGGGTGGTCTTCGCGCAAAGCCGGTGAAGGCAGCGAAAGGCCGGTCATCTCAGGCAGCGAACTCCCTGTACAACATGATCGCTGATGCCGAGATGTTCTTGGAGATGGGCCAGAAGAACCAGATTTATCTTCAGTTCGATAACGCCTATCAGAACGACCCTGAAGCGTTCACAGGCCTTCTCAAAATATATGACAAGCAGAACCCTAAGATCGTTAAGGGTAAGGCTGTCAAAATCACAGACGAGCGCGCCTTTAAGAACGGGATTCGCGGCTTCAAGAATGGTGAGCCATTCATCATCGAGACTGCGCCGAATGAAGAGGGTCAGGCTGTACGCCGGGCCTTCACTAACCTAGATCCTGTGCAACTCTGGGGCTGGTTTGAAAAATTTCTTAGTGTCTCTGCCTTTTTCCGCAGCTTAAACACTCGATTAAATCCAAAATTTTGGCCAATAGAATTTTTAAGAAGTATTTATGATTCGTGGAAAAATGTATACATAGAAAAGGGTCGCAAGCGCAGCGCAGCTTACGGTAAAAACGCGGCAATGAAGACGTGGCGATATTCGCGAAGCCCGGTAACTATGGCGGGCGTCTTTACGCACCTGATCAACAAAGAAACGAGCAACCCATACATCGCAGAGGTTAAAGCTCTAACAGAAGAGATGATTGTAAACGGGGGTGCTGCAGGCCAAGAGTTTGCGGAACGCGCAGAGCGTGTTGCCAAGCGCATGGAGCAGGCACTAGACCGCCTGACTGCAACGGGCGTAAAGGCCGGATACTTCGAAACTAAAGCGGGCTTTGCCAAGCTCATAAAAGCTGTTGATGGCATCAATGACTTCATAGACATAGTGCCTCGCGTCGCCGCTTATCGTGCGCTCACTGAGGCTAAGGTTCTTCCGAAAGATGCGGCACAGATAGCATTGCGCAGCACGCTTGACATGAGCAAGCGCGGTCGCTTCGGTCGTGTAATCGATGGCTTCTTCTGGTACACTACGCCGTCAATAACCAACCTGACACGTAAAGTAACGAGCCTAGACAGCTCCACGTATCGCAAAATGGTTCTTGCTCAATTGTCTATAGGCTTTGCCCTTGGAATGCTGAACGTCATGAACGCGCCTGAGGGCGAAGATGGCGAAGACGAATACAGCAAACTTCCTGAATGGTACAAGCTAACGCGCTTAGTTGTCTACTATAGCCCTGACAAACCACCGTTTGTAGCGCCTATGGGTTTCCTCTTTGCCTTCGAGCGCTATGTCGGCGGAAAGATGGCCGAGGTTCTGGCTGGAAGAATCTCTGAAGGTAAGGCTGCTGTAGATATTATGACGGCATCTCAGGATGTTGGGGCTGCGTTCCTATCTTCGCTTTCGCCTGTGGTTCGCAGCACTGAGGTAAGAACTCTGGCTCCATCCATCATCGCTCCAATTTGGGATCTCAACCTTAATGAGAGCTTCTTTAAAGCACCGATCTATAACGAGCCGTTTGATGACAGCGAAGCGCAGGCTTCGCGTGTGAAGCCCACAACACCTAGAGTATATAAAATAATTGCGGAGGGCCTTCAGGAAGCGACTGGTGGATACGGCAGAATACCGGGCGGCATCGATGTCTCCCCTGACCAGATCAAATACTTTGTTGATCAGTATGCCGGTGGCGTTGGTCGTCTTGTTTCGGGCGCAGCTGAAGGAGATGTCGAAGAATTCAAGAAACTGAACCCGTTCTATTTCGATCCGAAGCTGGTAGAGTATGCTCCGATGAGCAGGTTCTATGAGCGGCGACCTGAAATGAAGAGGGCTATTGCAGCTGATAAGCTGGCTGACGAAGGTGACAGTAGAGAGCGTGATTTATTTGAAAATGAAAATCCTGTTGCGCTAGATTCTAACGTGATCAGCGCTTTCAAGGATGCCGAAAAAGACCTGAAGGATCTGAGTAAGGACGCCAATGAAATGGATCCAAAGGAATATAGAGCTGAGCAGCTGCGGATTATGACGGACTTCAACCGGGCGTATAACGACGCGAAGAAAGGAAACTATTCTTACACGCCGAGCGCGGATGACGAGGAAGAAGAATTCATCCTAGAGGAAGAGGAAGGCGAAGAGTAATCCGCCTTCCCCTAAATAACTTAAATCCCGTCATGCTTCGCTAGATATTTTCTCATCGGGCTTTTGTCTCCGACGCGGCCTTTGCAGTACTCAATGAACTTAGGCATGTTGAGGTTTTCTTTTTGAGAACCCCACCTGAGGTTTTCCGGTTTGTTGTTGTGAGCATCTTCGTCTATATGAATGACATAAGGCTTTTCCTCAGTGGGCGCCCCGTGAAACGCTTCACAAACAAGTCGGTGAACCTTCATGTTGCCAAAGAATTTATTATACAATCCTTTGTAGGTGTGGAGCGCATTCTTACTCGCCTTAACAGAGTTCCCGTAGGTCGGCTTTGTTATATATTTTCGCATGCCGCCATGAGGCATCTGCGCTTCTCTGTCAGGGAGTTGCACCCTACCATAAGAACTTGCTGTGATTCCCGGCTTTGATGGGACCGGCATCCAAATTTCTTCTGTCATATCACCTCCGTTAGAAACGATATAATATCAAGTCTAACGGAGGTAATCAAGGGGGTGAACAGTATTCCTACCGTTCGAGGCCCACCCCCTTTAATTAAAAGGCACATCATCCTCTAGGTCACGAGCCTTTGGCTGGTAGCCACCAGACTTAGCCATTGGGGCCTGCTGCTGGCCAGCATTATCCTTGGGCTCATACATCGAGACGATGATGCTCTCACGGCCATCGTTCCCGCCAACACCAGCTGGGTTGAACGTGCGGTCGAGCAGCAGGTAGGGGCCATTGTCCCCTTCCATCATGACACCGACATTCTTGAAGCGGCCTTTGGTCTGGCCTTGACCATCTGTGTATTCGCCGGTCTTGACGACGAGATCATACTTTTTACCCATTTACTTTCTCCTACTTAAAAAACTTCATTAACTTAGTGGCATTGCGTGGGGCCATCAGCTCTGCTTCTTCAAGCATCCCTTCGTGCAATTTGCGCCATGCTTCGCGTTCTTCTGGAGACAGGCTGGCCACAAGATCACATGCTGTGTTCGCCCAGCCATCCCAATCGGTCATGCCTTCTTCATCATCACCCGCCTCCAGTATATCGATGTGCAGCTGGGTTTTCTGAGTAGGCACAGCCTTGGCAACAATTTTTTCCTCAAGGGTCTGCACCTGAGCTACTGCCACTGGAACATCGTTGAAGTCGGTGATGTCCATTTCACTGCCGCTATATTCGTCAGCCTCGATGATACCTTCGGCTTGGTTGTCAACCATCACCGCACGCTGCGCCTCAGTGGACAGGGGCATATACTTGCTGGCCCTACGCACGACAGTCTTACGCCACATCTCAGCCTCATCCGTCTTCCAAGGGCCGACGATAGTGCCGTCCTTAGTCTTTGACGATGAGCGGTCGCGAATGGCGAGGATCTCTTCCTTGCTCATGATCTCGAACTGTGACTCGCCGTTCTTCAGTTTCCACACACAGTATGCGCCGATCTTCTCACCGCGATCCGACAGGCCATGCTTGTGGATGATGCGCGGATCAATGCCCTGCTCGACCTCGAACACATCCTTGGCGTACACCAGACGGCTCTCGATCTTCAGAACCTCACCAGCCTGCAGAGCCAGCTTCATCAAACCCTTATAGCGTGGACGAAACTGGGCGACATTCTTCTTCATACGGCCATCCCAGACCTTCAGGATGTCAGCTTCACCCATATTCTTATTGAGCGACAGGCCCAGCTCTGCGGCGTTCAGGCACGCCTTCAGCAGCGATCCACGATCACAGTCCAGCAAGTCCATGTTATCAGCGACAGCAGCCACTACGATAGCTTGGAACTTATCGACCGTCATGGCCTGCGGCAGTAGGCTGCGAAGGTGGCCCTCGCGTGCGACTAGCTCTTGCTTAAACCGATCCATCGGCTTGGCAGGAACGATCTCGTTACTTTGCATTTTTCATTTCCTCTTCCAAATCTTCAATCATCAACTCGATAGCACGCTCGACAGTAGCTCGAAGCGTTGGCTTCAAAGGATGCTTACCTGCGATTTCACGCAGCCTTGCCAGCAGATCCCTGCTGACCCTCATCATAACAACATCCTTCATCAAGTGATCCTTACGGTTGTGTAGCCGGAGCGCTTGCCAATCATAGTGCCAACCATGTCAGGCGTGATTTCCTTGCCGGGATTACTGGGGACACTGTTGATTGACATCTTATGCACACCGCACTTGACCGAAGCCTTGTCCTGCGATGTATTCATAAGCTCTAGCTTTGCACGAACCTTGATCAAGAGCGCACTCTTAGCCTCTTCAGCACGAGCTGCTGCATTTTTTTCCTCTTCCTTGGCAGCCTTATAGTCTACAAAGAGCGGAACATCTTCGTCATCAAGGACAACATTGCTTTTGGGTAACGTCCCCATGAGCTGCGTAATCGCAGCAACATCTGTCTTGTAGTCTGGTTCAGGTTCCTTGCCTTCATCAATCGACTTCCAGAACAGTTTGATCTCATGCTTGATAGCATCAATGATGTTATCGTTGCGCGGGATCTTCATGCGGCGCGGTTCGTCATCGATCAGGGCAACAAGCCATGCGTGATCCGAAGCCGTGCAAGCCAGCTGGTGCTGCACCTGAAGCAGATAGTTCTCAGGCGCCTCGTTGATCTCTTCGCCATTGTAGACCCAGCCATAGCCACGAGCAGACCATTTGATCTCCACAGGGGCTCCGGTTTTGGTGATGTAATCGAATGATGCACCCATACCGGGGCAGCTATCGACCGTGTAATAGTCATTGACCTTCGTAAGATCCATAGACCAACGATGCGAAGCCCAGTTTGCAATGCCGCTCTCAAGGAATGTCCCCGCTTGCACAGCCTTATTGCCTGAGATGTCTTCCGGCGGCAGCTTGCCAGCCTTCTCCATCCACAATTGCCAGCGGCTTGAATAGGGCGATAGCCCAAACAACGCAGCAACATCGCTCCCACCAATGTGTTGGGAACGCAACTCGTGCCAGTGCCTCTGGTCACGTACATGAATTATAGCCATTTATTTTCTCCGGTTATGGCCGTATCTAGTCGGCCTACATATGGCATACAGATGACTACGGAGTTATGTCAAGCCCTTTATAAACATCTTCTACGGATCGGGCTAAAATATATATCCCGCCGCGCTTTTCCCAAGCACTCTGCCATGCTGCTTGAGCAAGGCGCTGCTTCCCCTTCTCGGTCTTGACCTCGATAGCAAACGCTCGTCCCGGTGTTATAACCCCAAGCAGATCGGGTGTTCCCTCAGGTGCAGACTGGATAACACGGGCTCCACCATCAAGCGGTCGAAACTTACCCACGTTAATGCGGAACATCATGATGTCCTGCCTCTGGCCCAGAGCGAGACGGATCTCCTGCTGGATTACGGCCTCTCTCATTGGATCGTTGCTTTCCCAGATTCGTTGTGGAGCGCTTCCATAGCTGCCTCAACTGAGGCCATCATCGCGACAAAGCACTTGTTCCCATCTAATTCAATAATGCCTCTGTCCTCATGCCACTCATCAATGACGTGCAGCATTTCAAATGTTAGGGCATGGATGAGGGAGATCGGAACAACTACCGCATGGAGTTCTTCGCCGTCGCCATCGCCATCTTCCATACCAAAGCCTTCTCTCTCGCCGTCAAACCATTGGTTGTTTGAGCATCACGGCCACCTAACTTCTTGGTAAGGCGCGATACCTCTTGCCCGCAGATAACATTGAACGCCCACTGCGTCGGATTATTATAGCCGCGCTTACGGGCAACGCTAGTAAGAACCTTAAATTTCTTTT
>Ga0181351_1000115_pt1 | contig 21110 bp, 31 predicted proteins | sample Su13VDMM15SD_FD_170485 | JGI IMG/M metagenome (GOLD analysis project Ga0181351, IMG submission 170485) | Freshwater viral communities from Lake Michigan, USA - Su13.VD.MM15.S.D | ecosystem: Environmental > Aquatic > Freshwater > Lake | place: USA: Michigan | collected 2013-07-16 | reverse complement strand
AAATTCGCTTGCGTCATCGTGGTGTCAGCCTTCAGGTCGCGGAACGTCCGCGCACCGTGGAACGCCACGTAGTATTCCCTGCCGTCCGCTGTCTTGTACGGGCGGATATGGGGGTCAGCCGACTTGGCGATGCGCTTCGCCAGCGACATCGAAGCAACCGTGCATTTGTCGTCGGTCGTGTCGAGCGTTGCCGTGGCGGTTGCCCACGTCGCGGAGTAATTCGACTTGAGCTTGCCGAACAGCAGGCGGTCAGAGTTCGCAGCCGAGTAAGCATTGCGGTTCGCAGCCGATGAGCTGGCAAGGGAAACCGTCGTGTCGCCAGTCGTGACAACCGACAGCATGGCCGTGATGACGTCATTGCGCAGCTTCTCCGCTTCCCATGTGCGCAGCATGTCTTTAGCGGCGCCGAAAAGATCAATCTCGGTCTTGTAGGACGTCGATTTCGGGATGCGCACCGCGTTCCTGCGCCAATCGACGCTGATGCCGCAGTTGTAGTTGCCAAGCTCTTCTTCGTTGCCGTCGAGAGAGGTTGCGCCGGTTACGCCCTGTCCCACCAGTTTGGTGATCAGGGGGATGTTGATGGTTTTACCGGCTTCCTCTTGCAGCTCATACTTGGCGATGATGATGCTGGAAGACGACTTGCCCATGTAGGGCTTGAAGCCGGAATTGCGAACGTACTCAGCGTAATATTGGCTGATCCACTTCTGCTTCTCTGAAGCAGAAGCCAGTGCGACTTCTGACATTGGTTATCCTCTGAATAGGTTATCGAAAGCGTTGCCCGGTCCCGTAGGAACCGCGCCCGCTCTCGCTGCCGCTGGTCTTCCGACCACACTCGGCGGGGGTTGCTGTGACGATGGGGAAGGCGAGACGCCTTGACCCTGAAGTTCAGCCAGTACCTGCGCGCGGATCTTCTCGGCCTCAGTCTTGCGCCATGCTTCCGGGTCTTGCCCGATCTCAGACATCAGCTTGTGCTGCTTGTGCCATTTCACCACGAAATCATAAGGGTGGATCTGGCCTTGCAGTTGCTGTTGCAGCATCGGGTTTTGACCGACAGCGGCAAGAAACGCCTGTTGCGCCTCGCTCACGATGTCTTCGCCGTGGGCCTGTCGGGCCATCAGCTCGGATGTGTTGAGGCGTTCGTTAAAGGCGATGCGCTGCTGTTCAGCCAGTGCATACTGAATGATCCCCGAAGGGTCAGTCGGTATCTGCTCAGGCTGTTGCGGTTGCTGGTAGCGTTGGAGTTGGGCTTCGAGGTCTATCCGCTTGGCAGTCTCGGCTTGTCGTTTGTCGCGCTCGTCTAGAAGCGCGGAGATGGGGACGAAACGCCCTGTTTCCGGATCGCGCGCCCTGCCATCGCCTTGCGGCTCGGGTTCGGGTGCGGCTGGCTTCTCGGCTTCGATGACCTGGGGCGTTGCCTCAGGCGCAGGCGTTGCCGGTTCGTCAGCTTCGTCCAGAAAGTTCAGTTTCTCGTCACTCATCGTTCGACCTTTCGTCGTCGTCACGCAATCGCCCGAAACAGCGGCGTCCTGTTTGACGCCCGATTGACCCCGGCGGCGGGTACGAAAAAACCCGCCTGATCAGGGCGGGTCTTGCATCTCGAATTGTTGGGAAGCGTTACGCCGCCATTAGCAGCATGATCGCTTCGTCCTCGTCTTCCTGTTCCTGCGCAGCGCGGGCCAATGCCTCGGCGCGTTGCCGGTCGTATTGCTCGAGCGCCGCGACAATCGCGGCCTGCGTTCTCGCAAAGGCTGCATCCTGGCGCGCAATGATCTGCTGCGCTGCCAGCGGCGGAATTGCCGGCCGTGGTGCAGGCGGTTGCCAGTCGTCCCCGAAATCCTTGGAGACGGGCTCGGGCTTCTTCTTGCGCTTCTTGTAGTAATAGGGGTCAACGCCGCCTTGCGAGCGGGATCCCAACGACCGCAGGAGCGTCAGCAGCATCGGGGCGCTCTACGCATAATCAGTCGGCAACCTCAATCAGCGAGAACCTTGCCTTGCAGGACGTGTCGTTGGTGTCAGTCGTCGCCTCGATCCACACGGCGCTCTTCTCGCCCACCACCAACGGCTGAGGCATACTGAGGTCGAGGTGTCCGTCGCCCGCAGAGGTGTCGATGAGATACCGAAACACCTCGTACTTCGCGTTGGACACGGCGCTGAACACCCATATCTTGAATGTGACCTTGGGCGTCGAACCGCCAGAAAGCTTCTCGGCATTGAGGAAGATGAAGTCGATCAGCGCCTGATAATTGTCGCGCACGAAGAAGATGACGTTCTGCGTCGTTCCCTCGCCTGTCGCGATCAGACCCTGCGTGGCGCCGCCCGTCGTCGCCGTGATGGTGATCGTCCCGGCGTTCGCCTTGCCCGATCCTGCCAGATAGACCGCCGCGCGATTGATGCCCAGCCACGTTGATGTCGTGACGACCGGCGTCGTGCCGTTCAGCAGCACCACCTCGATCTGGCTGTTCCAGTTCGCGTCTACCCCATAGACAACCACACCGTGTGCGCCTGTGCCGCCGTTAACGTCAGCAGTAGACGAGCATGTGAACGTCAGGGTGCTGGCCGCAGCCAGTGGCGTGAACGTCCCGCCGAAATTGCAGACGACCTCAGTGCCTATGTCTACGTCAGCGTTATATCCGAAATTGTTCCAGGTCGTGACGCCCGCGCGCCGTCCAAGCGCCGCTTCATACTGATAGTGCGAGGGCCGAACAGCCGCAGCATCCGCATCGTTCTGAAGCGTCGTGTTGATCGACTGGTTAGGTTGCCGAAACGTGCCGAACTGCGTCTGGAGCCGGAAGAAACCTTGCGCGCTCGACCCATTGATGTAGCGGATGCGACACGTCCGCTTGCCCTTGACCGCAATGTGAAACTCACCCGTATTCGCCGCAACCGCATAGGTCAGCGTGGTGTCGTAGTTCGATCCTCCGTCAATCGAGAAATCAACGTAAAGCGTGCCAGCTACGTCGCTCTTGCACGTCACCAGTACGTCAGGATGGCTTGTCAGCTCTCCCGTTCCCGTGAATGTCGCACCGCCAGCAAGCGTTGCCGTCGTGCTGTTGCCCGTGCTGATGTAGGCTTGCGCGGAAACCGGCATCGGGTTCGCATCGGACACGTCAACCGCGACACCGTCCTCGCCCACGCCAATCTTGACGCGCTGATAGTGTTGCCCGCCGATTTCGTCCGTTGCGACTTCGGCGCCAGAGCCGGGGGTATATCCAAGGTTGTCAGCCACTATTCAGTCCCCACCACGCGGCCCGTAGACGGATCACGTACAACACGCTTTGGACGCGCCTGCGCTTCGGCCATTGCCCGCATCCCCTCGCCCAGCCCGGCGAGCGATGACGACAGGCCAGACATCACCTCGGCCATGTTGACGCCAGAAACGTCCTCACCTTCGGAAACCTCAAAGCCCTGCGAACGCAACGCCTCACGCTTTGCGCGGTTGTCCTCTGCCATCGCCTGCCGGTCGGCCATGCGCTCGGTCAGCGCGGAACGCTCGCGTTCCATCTCGACGTTCGCCGCCAGTTCCTGCTGCTTCAGCCCGAGTTCGGCGCGCTTGAGGTCCAGTTCGGCCAGCTTGAATTGCAGTTCCTGCTGCTTGATCTGTAGTTCCTGCGCCTTGATGGCCGTCTCGCCCTGCGCCTTGACCTGTTCGGCCGTCATCCGCTCGCGCTCTAGCTCGATGTTGGACTGCGCAAGCGCGCCCTCGTTCTGCGCCTTCGCCATGTTCAGCGCGGCGGAGCTTTCCTTTGTCGCAATCTCGGCCATAGCAGCGCGTTCCTGCATCTGCGCTTGCTTCTGCGCCATCGCCTGCGCCTCGGGGCTCTGTTCGCCCCCGCCAGACAACAGCTCCGTCATCTTCTTCTTGCGCTGCGCCGGCAGGCTGCTCGCCTCGATCAGCGCCAGTGCGTAAGGCGGCGGGAGCGCGGCCAGTTGCGGCATGATCTGCGCGAGTTGTTCGAACTCCTCGGACTGCAACGTCACCGTGTCCGGTCCCGTCTCGAGGATGACGTCAACGTCCATCTGCGCCACGGCGTTCTGCACCTGCGGCTGGCCCGTCATCGGGTCCACCTGCACCTGGTTCAGCCCGATGAACTGCGTGGCCTGCTCGTCGTCGGTGATCCTGACCCACTTCGGGGCCTTCCAGAACTGCTTGATGCGCGCCCACGTCGCCCGATACACGCGCAGCTTGAAATCGTTAAAGCGGTCATAGAGCGGCGCGAGCTCGGCAAGCCCTGCCTGCTGCTGGGCAATGATGGCGCGTCCGCTTTCGCCTTCCGTGCCCTTGCCCTGCAAGGCGTTGTTCGGCCCGAGAAGGTCAATCTCTGCCTTAGCTTCCTGCAACATATTCAGGTTGCCGGTCGTTTCCTGCGCCGTGTCCAGCACCTGCACGGCTTGTGGGTCTACAACCTCGACCCAGCCATCCGGCCGCGCAATCTCGCGCTTCGCCTGCCCGACATCGGCAACCGCGCCCTGTTGCGCCATGACGCGGCGGGAATGCAGGAAGTGAACCGCCTTGGAGCGGCGATGGTTGATCTCGTCTTGCGGCCCGCGCATGTCGTGGACAACGCCGTACCTGCAATTCTCGCGATCCACGTAGGCGCTGAACGCCTCGATTGGGCAGACGGTCTTGCCCTTCTCGTCGCGGTAATACGATGGCCCGTCCATGACGAGCGTGGAGCCGACAACCACCGCGTAGTTATGTTCCGCGCCCTGCTTGTAATAGAGCTGGCAAACCTGGACGCGCCGGCGCTTGCGGTCGATCCACGTTCCGGACGACGGCTTGTCGTCGACAGACTGGTCCGCAACAAAGGCCCTCTCAGAGCCCGTGATGCCCGCTTCGATCTCCTTACCCTTGTCGGGGTAGAGCGCGATTGCGTCGTCAGCGTCCATCCACTTGAGGACGCCAAGATAGCGGGCATCGCTGAAATCGTGCCGGCTGCTTCTCGGGTCAAAGATGAACTCGTCCCACGGGATGAGGTTGACCTTGATGTCCTCGGGCCCGTCCATGATGACTTCGGCCGCGCCCGCGCCCTCGATCATCCCGCACTCGAAAGCGCCTGAGAAAATATTGTTGAGCCGCGTCTGGTCGCTGACGAACCGCAGCGCCTGCGTTACGATGTCGGCGCTTTGCTCGTCGCGTGGCGTCCGTGGGTAAGCCTTGGGATCGGTGCGCCTGTTGCGCTCGACGCCCAAAATGCTGTCCACTTTCCTCTTGATGCGGTTGAAGACGATAGGCGGCTGACCGCGTTGCTTGAGGGTCGCAATCTCTTCTTTCGTCCACTGCTTGCCATCGTAATAGTCGCGCGAAAGCGCAGCGCGGTCGCGCGCTTCTTCCATCGTGTCCAGATACTCGCGCACCATCTTCCGGATGCGCTCGGCGCCGTCCTCGCCCGCTTCGGGCTTAGGCGACATGCTTACAATACTCGCCAATTGTCCGCCTTTGGTGGGGGCCTGTAGTCGCGGGGTCGCGTCAAGGGTTCGGGCGCCGCAGGCGTGAAGCCTGGGTGCGCCATGTCGATCACCATGCCCATCAGGGCGCAGGTATCGACAAGATCGTCGTGCTTGCCGGCCGGGAAGCTCAGAAGCTGGTTAAGCACCTTCTCGCCCAGATCGGTCTTGGGCAGGCTGACCTTGCCCATCGCAGCGCGGGCCTGAAATGCTCGGGCGCGCGTCGGCTTGTCCGAGATGGACGGTATCCACTCAGTGCGTGCAAACACGCGCAGCTCGTTCATGCGCCGGGTCAGCATCGGCTTGACCGCTTTGACGATCACGCCAGCCTCTCCGAAGTAGCAGAGCGGCTTGTGTTGCTTGACCAGCCGCAAAAGCTCCTCAATCCACACATCCGCCGAGGTCTGGCCGGTCCAGCCATCGATCAGCGTCAGCGTGTCCTCGTGATAGTTCCAGACGAGATGCGCGGTCCAATCGCCGCCGTCTTCGGTCACCGCGTAGTCGCTGGTGATGTAGATGTGTCCCTTGGCCGGCGCGTCATCGTGGCGCTTGAACCAGTCCCGCAGGAAGAACGTGCCATCATCAGGCGTCGGGTTCTGCTGGTAGAGCGCTTCGAAGTCGCGCGGCCCGATTGCAGCCTTGATGCGCTTCAGGGCGTCGACGTTGTAGCGTTCAGGCCAGAGCGCCTGGCCGTCCTTGATCGCAGGCAGGTTGACCTTGACCCACTTGTCGCCGCCGTTGTTCTCGGCTTCGAGGAGCCGCCCGCCTAGATCGTCTTCATGCCAGCGCGTCTGGATCAGGATGACAGCCCCACCCGGCATCAGGCGGGTGTAAGCGGTCGATGTGTACCAGTTCCAGATTGTCTCGCGCCGCAGCTCGCTCTCGGCTTCCTCGCGATCCTTCACAGGGTCATCGATCAGCAGGATGTGAGCGCCGCGACCAGTAACAGCCGTGCCGACACCAGCCGCAACGTAAGCGCCGCCCGCGTCAGTGTTCCACCTGCCGGCCGCTCGGCTGTCCTCTGCCAGCTTCACATTGAAGAGGCGCGAGAACTCGTTCGTTCGGATGATGTTGCGAACCTCGCGCCCGAAGTCTGAGGCTAGGTCCGAGTTGTAGCTCGCAGCAATGATCTGCTTGTCCGGGTTCCGGCCCATGTACCAGGCGGGAAACCGACGCGACGCCAGCTCGGACTTGCCGTGCCTTGGCGGCATGAAGATCATGAGGCGGTCAATCTCGCCGCGTTCAACCGCTTCCAGCTTCTCGGCTATCTCCGAATGTGGCGGCGCGGGCTCGTAGGCGTGGTTGGTGTAGCTAGTGAACGGGATCAGACCCCTTCGCGCGTGACGCCTCCGCAATAGCTCCTGCGCTGCCATTGCTGGCGAGATATGCGGTAAGGTCCTCGTCGCTGTATTCATCGACTGTGATGTTCCGGTTTGTGCGGATCGACTGTTCGATGCGCTCGCCGCTCAGGATGCCCAGCTCTTTGATTGCCGCTATGGAGGCCGCGTGTGAGGCGTCAGCCTTCGCCGATGCTAGGACCTCTTTGGCCTGCTGGATGAGCCAAGAGAGCGTCACAGTGGCGTCTACGGCCATTGGTTTGCGAAGGCTGCTAATCCGTTCGGCTATCTTAGCCGTCTTTAGCAAGCGGCTCGCATTCGCAGCGGCCACATTGTCGTTCGCAACGTTGTAGCCGGACAGCTTGTAAGCTTCCGTTTGCGTCATGCCTTCAACGATGTATCGGCAAAAGCGTTCTTGCTGTTCGCTCAGCTCACTCACGACGCGTAAGTCCAACCGTAATCGGAACGCCAGTTCCCGTTCACCTCGACGTAACGCAGCTTCTCGATGCGCACGCGGCCATCGCTGAACGTCACGGTCACGTCGGTGTCGCCATAGCCCATGCCTAAGCCGGTCGTGGTGAGCGTGACCTGGCCGGATGAGACAACCACAGAGCCGCTGATGTTGTTGTCAGCGACAGCGGCAGTAATCGTCGCGCCATTCAGCACGTCGGTAAAGTCTAGGACAGCTTTCCCTGTCTCGTTCTCGCGTTGTTGCAAGACGAACCTCCCAACACGATGGTCTTTCGTGACGCCGCGCAAGACTTCGCGGTTATTCTCTCGGTAACGGATGATCGGATTGGGATAGGCCATCTTGCCTTCCTCTGCGTCACTTCACGAACTGTTGATTTGGAGACAGCCAAGTAACTTGAGGCTGTAACGTATCCCGCAACAGGCGAATGCGTATGTTGATGTCACTGCACAAGCAAAACGCGCTTGGAGAGCAGATTGAAAATCAGCGGACCGCAGGGAGGCTTCAGCCCCTCACCTACGGTCCTAACGGGAAAAGGACACCCGCTATGACGAAATATACCGACGAAAAAACCTTTGAACAACAGGCCTGCCTTGCTTTCGTGGCCCTGTCTGTTGTCACAGCTACCCTCGGCTTCTGGGCCAAGGGCTGGCTGCCCGGAACACTGCTCACCGTCGCAATGGTGGTGATCGTGTTCCTTCTGTCCCGCGCTGTGGAGCGCGTGATGGAGGCTTGGGAAACCAAGAACTACGCCACGGCAGTGATTGCCGGCGTCCTCGGCGTAGGTTTCGGCTGCATCGAGGCCGGGCTTAACCACGTAGGCCTGGAACACCTCAACGCAGAATATGCCTTGGCCCCTGATTGGGCGCTCTGGCCCGCCTGCTTCTTCATCTCGCTGGTGAACGTGTTTGCCAGCTTCGGCTTCGCAAGGGCCATGAAGGATCACAGGCAAGTGGCGCCGGTAATCAACCCGGCCCGTCTACTCGCTGAGAAGCGCTGGAACAAAGCGGCCTGAACAAGTCAAACGCCCTCGGAGAAATCCGGGGGCGCTTTGCTTTGTGGGCCGACCCATTCGGACCGCTCTTTCAGCAGGTTCAGGCTGAACCGCCGCTTGGCCTTTCGTCGGACGTCTTCGCGGGTAATCGGCCTGTCAGACAGAACCAGATGAAACGAACACCAGCCATCGGCGGGGCAATCCGCCATGAACCAGACGTAGACGTGACGCCGGCGAGCCGCTGCCAGGCGAAAGCCGATGGCCCCGACAGCCTCGTCGCGTTCTGCTTCGAAGGCGCAGCGCTGGTAAATGCGTTGCAGCTCGCAAGCGCCGGTATCATCCGGGGCCGTGAGAGAAACAACGATGAATTCAAGGGTAGCGACAGTCTCAGGATCGGGGGACCAGCGCGCGGTTTCGATCTGTGTGACCATGTCCCTTGACGGTAAGATCATGGCGCCCCGGAACGAAAAATGGCGGCTCCACACAGGAACCGCCACTCTGAATTTACCAAATGAAGCGTTTTGCGGGCGTTGTAAATAGCAACTAGCAAATATGGCAGAACTGGCAGATCAGGTGTCGCGCCGTGGCCAAATCCACGCCAGCAACAGGCACAAGCCGAGCATCCCGGCGCTGACGTAGAAGCCCTGCTCGATCAACATCACGCCGCCTCCCGCCGAAACATGCCCATATGGTCCGCAAGGGCGGTCAACCCCACAATGAGCGCGTCAAGCGAGCGAGGCGGTGATCCGTGCATGATGCGCTCAACTTCCTTCAGCGACCGATACGAATAGCGCCGGATCGCTGTCACCACCTCGAGGTACTCGGCCACGGCGGCCTGGGCCTGTTCCAGCGTCATCCCGCCTTCGCCCGAACCTTGGACGAAGTCCCTCAACTGCCCGGCCGTCACCCGTGGCGCGCGGATGGCGACGACATACCGGGCGTAGACGGTTCGGGCGTAGCGGCCCGCGTGGTACTGTTCTTCGGTCAGTCGGGCGGCCACCCTATCGACCGGGCAGACTTCCTCACGTACGGCCTTCCAATCGCCAAATAGGGCCATCCTACGAGCCATCGTCTCGGCTGTTGGCTCGACTACCTCGCCCCGAGGTGTTTTCCGGCGTTCGATTTCCGCCTCGGTCGGGCGAAGGTCGCCCGACTTGTAGCGCGTCCCGATCTTACGTGGTCGCCCCAATCGCCCCATGATGCGCCCCTACTCGGCTGAGCCGTTGAGGGTCGCTTCCACAAAGGTGAAGCTGACGGGCTGGCGGGTCACGTCGATGTCGGCGGGAGCTGGCGGCTCGGCGCGGGCGGCCTGTAGGGCGACGTCGGCGGCGTGCAGGCGTGCCTGGGCATCTGATAGATTTACTGTGGCCTGGCTCATGCGGGTGTCTGCCAGGATCTGGTCTACGCGGGCATCGTCGCGGGCGCCGAACGCTCGGCGGACTGCGGCAGACGCTTCGCGGAATTCTGCAATGGCTTCGGCTTCGGTCATTGGGTGGCCTCCTCTGTTGATGGAACCTTTGTGCATGGCTTGCCAAAGTTGGTCAACCAAAATCCAGCAAGCTGCAATCAGGAGCGCACCAGTCGCACCTACCTATAGGTAGTAGGTGCGGTGCGGTGCGGCCCTTTCCTGATTTTGCTAGCTTTTTGCCAACCCCGCACCAGTGCACCTAGGTGCGCTCAGGTGCGCTAGGTGCGCTAGTTGCGCCCCTGACCATCCTGAGTTGCGAAACCCATTCGGCCTGCACGATGTGCCATCCACCCTGTGTCGGTGCGATGTGGGATGCCTGTATCAGAACGCTGACAGGCTTGTGGTCAGCGTTGGGATTGAGGTAGTTACGGACGGCCTTTTCCGATATTCCATCTATTAGAAAAACTTCACGCAAAGCGTCCCGATTTACGAAGGGCAGGCTATCCCGCCAGACGCATCCGCCGTGTTCCCAAGCGCGCCGGAAGGTCTGCTGATACTGCCCCGCCTTGGGATGTGCTTTGGGCTGATGCTGGCGCTCGCTGAGCGAGACGACTGCGCTTGTCACCTGCTCGCCGTCCTCATCCAGCCATCCTGTAATGGGGACGGAGACAAGCTCCACGGTCACATCCTCTGCCAGCTCGGCGTCCTTGGATTTGCGCTGGACGACCTGCATAGGGTCGCCTTTGTCATTACCGGGGATAACGGACACCTCAATGTCCAACGCCCCCCGCCAGGCGGACGATCCTCGCGCACGGTGCTGCGCCTCGTCGCTGACGCCGGTGTGGTGGACGAGAATGACAGCGCAGTTGAATGCCGCCATTAACTCCGCGCAGGCATCCAGCATGGTCTTGGCGTCCTGCGCCTTGTTCTCGTCCCCGTTCAGGAAGCGGTGCAGGGTGTCGACCACGATCACCGCGGGCGTAACTGGCAGCTCCCGGATGGCGTCGGAGACGCGCCGCAGGCCATCGCGGGTGTTGAGGTCGCAGCCGCCTTTGCTAAGCCACATGTCGAGGCGGGGCACGCCGCGGTGCTGCTTCCACGCCGCCACCCGCCCGCGCAGGCCTTGGTGGCCCTCGCCGGCGAGGTAGACGACCGGACCGGGGCGGACCTTGCGCCCGTTCCACTGACGAGCCCCTGAAGCCATTGTCAGGACCCAGTCAAGAACGAGGAATGTCTTGCCGCCCCCGGATGGGCCGTGAACCATGATCAGGGCGCGGTCCTGCAACCAGCCCTTGACCAGCCAGGATATGGGAGCGGGCTGGGAGGAAAAGTCATCCGCCGGGATTAGCCACTGGTCGACAGTGGGATTGAGAAGCGCGGCGAGGTCATGGCCGGCGGCCCGGTAATCGTTGGCATCGCCGGGGATGGGGACGAGGATAAGGCGGGCGCCGTGCTTGGCCGCAGCCTGCTCGCCGTATCGCTGGCCAACGCCTGACGCATCGTTGTCCGCCACAATCACGATGCGGGCTGTGGGGTGGGATGCCTGGAGCGACCCGGTCACGGGGACAAGGTTGGATGCGCTGTAGGCGACGACGCAAGGCTTGCCGGTGACTTCGTGGATGGTGGCGGCCGTGGCGAAGCCCTCGGCAATATAGATCAGGTCACCCTCAAGTAACCCGACGCTCCAATACTTGCCGCCTGTTGCGCCGCCCGGGTGATAGAGCTTGCCGCCTTCTGCATCGATATACTGGAGCGAGGACAGCGTGCCGTCCGTGTTGAACAGGGGGGCCATCAGGCGGCCGTCGCCTGTGATGCGCAGGCCATGCGCGCCGACGCCTTTGCGGACAAGGTAAGGATGGTCAGGGCTGGCGGGTCCCGCCTGTGACCAGATCATCTCCACACTGTCTGCGGCGCTGGCGGCTTTGGCGTCTCGGGCTGTTCGCGCTTCGGCCTGGCGGCGAGCAACAGATGCCAGTTCATCACCAGTCAGCTCGCGGCCAATGTCCGCGCGCCACGTATTGCTGACACCCGTGCGCCAGTCGCCAAACATTCCCGCCGGCACGCCATCGGGGAAGAACACATACCATCCCGGCTTGTCGTGACCCGGCTGGCCTTTGCTACCCGTCTGGTAACGATGCAGCTTGCCATCCAGCGCGATTGTTGCAGGCGGCGTCACGCCAGCAGACGCCATCGCCTGCCGTATCTGGTCCTCAAGTGCGACCGCCGTAGGCAAGCGCCAGGGGCCGCCAAAGATTTGTGTCACGTCAGCCATGATTTTCGCCTCCAATTCGAATCAACGGTTGCATGGCCGTGCATTTTGTGCAAATTAAATCCTGTCCGACCGGATCAACCGACTGGACGCAACAGGAAGAGACACATGGCGATCAACCTAAAGCGCACGAGCGCACTTGCGCGTGACGGCGTTAAACTGCTCGTGTACGGACAAGCTGGCGCGGGCAAGACTTCATTAATCCCTACACTCCCCAACCCCATCACGCTATCGGCGGAGGCTGGCCTGCTGTCGATTGCGGGCGCTGATTTGCCCTACATTGAGATCGGCAACATTGCGGACATCACGAATGCCCTTGAATGGCTGACCGGCTCTGAAGAGGCGGCGGCTTACCAGTCTGTCGCGCTGGATAGCATTTCGGAAATCGCAGAGGTCGTGCTTGGCGACGAAAAGCGCATCGCAAAAGACCCGCGCCAGGCTTACGGTGCGATGCAGGAAGCGATGGCGCACATCATCCGCGCGTTCCGCGACCTGCCCGGAAAACACGTCTACATGTCTGCAAAGCTCGACAAGAGCCAGGACGAGATGGGCCGCATTCTCTACGCGCCATCCATGCCGGGCCAGAAATCCGGTCAGCAGCTTCCCTATTTCTTCGATGAAGTGCTGGCCCTGCGGGTCGAGAAAGACGCCGAGGGTGTGCCGCAGCGCGGTCTGATGTGCGACGGCGACGGCCTCTGGCTGGCCAAGGATCGCTCTGGGCGGCTGGACGCATGGGAAGCGCCGGACCTTGGGGCTGTCATCAAGAAGATTGGGGGCGACGTCAATGGATAACCTGGCTGCTTTGTGGCTTGAAGCAAAGCAAGCCGAAACAGAATGGACCGAGCGCCGCCGGCAGATTGAAGACGAGATGCTGGCCTCGGAGCGCACCCAATGGGCGGGCTACAAGGTCCGCCTGACGGCGCGGGATAACTGGAAGATTGACGGCGACAAACTACAGGAAGTTGCAGAGGCGCGCGGGTTGACTGCGCATCTCGGGCAACTGTTCCGCTGGAAGCCAGAGGTCAACATGGCGCTGTGGAAAGCGGCGTCACCTGCCATTACCGACGTCCTGTGCGAAGCAATAACCGTGACGCCCGGCCGCGCGTCATTCTCAATCACAAAAGATGGGAACTAACCATGAGACTTGATCAACCAATCAATGTAAACAGCCTGCCAGAAAGCGACCGCTCTTATGATCCGGTCCCGCCAGGCTGGTATGCCGCCCGCATCCATTCCGCCGAGGTCAAGGACACGAAGGCGGGGAACGGGCAGTATATCGCCGTGCGCTATGACATCGTCGGCCCCAGCCATCAGGGCCGGGTGATCTACGGCAACCTGAACATCCGCAACCCCAACGCCAAGGCCGAACAGATCGGCCGCCAGCAACTCGGCGAGCTGATGCGCGCAATTGGCCTGGCGGAAATCCAGGACACGGACCAGCTCATTGGCGGGACGTGCGAGATCAAGCTGGATGTGAAGGCCGCCGAGGGTGACTACGCCGCCCGCAACGAAGTGCGCGGATGGAAGCATGGGGGGGCGGCTGCTGCGCCTGCCAAACCACAATGGGCGCAACCGGACGCACCCAAAGCGCCAGCCGCCAAAGCTCCGCCGTGGAGGAAGGGCTAATGCAAATCCCGCCGCCTCAGAATGGTCTGGTTACACTGATCGACAAGCGCCATGCAGAGGCGGCGGGGCGTTTGCCCCGCCCCCACATGGGCGCAAGCGCCCTTGGCCACCCATGCGACCGCTGGCTGTGGCTGTCATTCCGCTGGGCAGTCATTGAAGAACACGAAGGCCGGATGCTGCGCCTGTTCCGGCGCGGGCAGATGGAAGAACATACGATCCTCGCTGACCTTGAGATGGCTGGCGTCAAGATCGAAAGCACGCAGGCGCACTATACGTTTGGCGGTCATATCTCGGGATCGGCGGACGCCATCGTGTCCAACATTCCCGAAGCGCCAAAGACGCAGCACGTTGCCGAGTTCAAGACGCATAACGATAAGTCTTTTGCCCAGCTCGAGAAGGACGGCGTTGCCAAGGCCAAGCCGATGCACTGGGTCCAGATGCAAGTCTACATGCACGGCGCGGGGCTGGATCGCGCGCTGTATGTCGGGGTTAACAAGAACGATGACCGCCTGCACATCGAGCGCATCCACTACGACAAGGCGGCGGCGACTGCGGCGATAGAACGGGGCCATCGCATTAGCGAAAGCGACAGGATGCCGGAGCCAGTCGCAGGCGCCAGCCCCGCCTGGTATCAATGCAAGTTTTGCCCGGCATATAACTTTTGCCACCAGACGAAGCTGACGCGGGAAGTCAACTGCCGGACGTGCGCTCACGCGACGGCGCGGCCTGACGGCTACTGGCATTGCGGCGTATTCGATGACGTGATCCCCGTCCCCGCCCAGCGCAGGGGCTGCACCAGCCATGTCCTGCATCCGGACCTTGTGCCGTGGCAACCGATGGAAAGCCCCGATGGCGTTATGGGCGTCTGGGAGATTGACGGGAAGATTGAGAAGAACGGCGACCCGGAAGCAGGCGGCAGGACTAGCTTTGACTTGATCAACTCACAGGTTCCCTTCTGATGTTAAGGGACTACCAGCAGCGCGCAATCGACATGCTGAATGACTGGTTCACCCGGCATCCGGAGGGGCATCCCGTTATCGAGATGCCTACCGGGTCCGGGAAGTCTCACGTCATTGCGGCCTATTGCCAGGAAGCTTTGCGCGAGTGGCCGGAAACGCGCATTCTGATGCTGACGCACGTCAAGGAACTGATCCAGCAGAACGCGTCCAAGATGCGCGAATACTGGCCGACCGCTCCGCTTGGCATCTACTCGGCTGGCCTGCGCCAGCGGGACGCCTCGCAATCAATCGTGTTTGGCGGCGTGCAGAGCCTCGCCCGGAAGGCGGACGAGATCGGGCATGTCGATCTGTTGATCGTGGACGAGGCGCACCGCATCCCGGCGGGCGCCGCTGGACAGTATCGGAAGCTGATCGACGACCTTACAGCAATCAATCCCGCCCTGCGTGTCATCGGCCTGACGGCGACACCCTATCGCCTGAGTCATGGTATGATCACGGACCCTCCTGCCCTGTTCAGCTCCCTTATAGTGCCTGTGACGTACATGGAGCTGCTCAAGGCTGGCCACCTTGCGAGGCTGACGTGCAAGCGCACGGCGACAACGTATGACCTCGATAATGTGCGGCGGCGTGGCGGGGAGTATGTCGAGGCTGATCTGGACGCTGCCGTGAACGACCTGAAGACGAATGACGATGTTGCAGCCGAGATCATCCAGCACGCTGGCGAGCGACGTAGCTGGATCGTCTTTGCTGTCTCCGTGGCTCACGCCTACGGCCTGCGGGATGCGCTGTTGCGGCAGGGCGTGACAGCGGCAACCGTGGTTGGCGAGACGCCATCGGACGAGCGAGCAAAGATTATTGCAGCGTTCAAGGCGGGAAGCATTCAAGCCATCACCAACGCCAACGTCCTGACGACGGGCTTTGACGCGCCGAACGTGGATCTGATCGCCGCCTGCCGGCCGACGTTAAGCACGTCCCTCTATGTGCAGATGCTGGGGCGTGGCACGCGCACGGCGGATGGCAAGAAGGATTGCCTTGTGCTGGATTTCGCCGGGATCGTCTCGACGCATGGGCCGTTCGATAACCCGCGCCCGCGCAAGCCAGGCCAGAAGGCCGGGGACGCGCCCGTCAAAGTCTGCCCTGAGTGTGACACGCTGGTGCACCTGTCAGTGATGGAATGCCCGACATGCGGCCACGTATGGGAGCGCAAGCCGCCAAGCCTGAAGCTGCACGATGACCCGATCCTCAGCGATGCGGCGGAGGAGACGATACCCGTCACCAGTTGGAACTGGTCGGTCGAGACCAGCGCCGCCGGCAAGAAAATGCTTTCGGTAAGGTATTATCCCCGCTCGCTATCGCAGCCCGTCATCCGCGAAAACTTTGTTGTCTGGCATGGCGGTTCTGCCACCTACATGGCAATGAAGAGGCTGGCGGCAATCGCTGCACGGGTGAACGGAACGCTGCCAGGGATCGACAATGGTATTGATGAGCTTCAAAGCTGGCCCTGCCCGAAAGAGATCAGCTTCCGCCGCAACGGGAAGTATTTTGACGTCACGCGGAGAGCCTGGTAAATCCGAACACGTCGAACAGCGCGAGTTCGTAAGCTGGTTCCGGCAGACGTATCGTGGTGTCAGGATCTTCGCCATTCCAAACGGTGAGGCACGGTCTAGAACTGTCGGCGCGCGACTGAAGCTGGAAGGCGTCAGCCCCGGAGTGCCTGACCTGTTCGTGCCTGAGTGGGGGCTATGGATCGAGATGAAACGCGCCAAGGGCGGGACAGTGTCAGCCGTGCAGAAGGATTGGCATAGATACCTGCTATCAATTGGCCAGCGTGTGATCGTTGGCCACGGCTTTGAGGATGCGCGGAGGCAGGTTCAGGCTGTCGTTCTGGCTTTGCCGCGAACCGCAAATGTCTCGCAGCGTGCGTGGTAAGTATCCCGCGGACGCCGGAAATGTTCTGACGTCTCGCCCTTGCATTGCGGGCGGGGATGGCGCTGCAGGAATGCGCAGCCTTCGCAGGTTGAATGCTGCTGCGCCAGGTAGGCGGCAGCCTGCGTGTTGATTTTGTCAATGCGCTTTAATCGAAGGCTCATCGCTGCCACGTCTCCAGCCCGACTTCGCCTTTTGACACTTTGTTGATCAGCAGCATCAGCTCGTAAGACGGCCGCGCCTTGCCGCGTCTCAACTTGCTGATGTGCGCACGATCGCGGGCGAAGCGTTTAGCCGCCTCCGCGTCGCTGATGTTGGATTGCTCTAGCCACTGTGAAAATGTCATGCTGCAATGTGTGCACCACTTGCCGCACTGAGGTCAAGAAGAAAAGTTGCACGCGGCGCACAGATAGTCATTGCTTGTTAATGCATGACGTGCACAATGGGGACATCAAAGGAGCACGACATGACCTGGACCTCTGCCGACACCAACGCCGAACAAGCGAGCCGCAACTACCGCGACACCCGCACGCCCCAGCAAAAGACATGGGATGCCCGCGCCGAGGCGGTTGCCGAGATCGCCGCACGCATGCGCGGCCTGACTTATCCCAGCTCTGCGATCTGGTCGTATGACCCCGCCATTGTGGACGTGATGACGGACCTCGCCCGCGATCTGGCGCGTGAGATGCATGCGCTTAACGTCGAGGGGTATCGTCCATGAGCTTCCTTAGACGCCTGCTCGAATGGTTGATCTTTCCCTTTCCCGAACTCCCGCACGAGGATGATGTGCCATGACCATCGCCAACGACCTTCGCGCTGAGACTGCCCGCATCTTAGCCCGCCACTATGGCGGCATCCCCGACGCCATTGCAGCGATACGCGTCTCCACCGTCCAGCGCATCGCCTCCTACGTGGAGGACGCAGAGGATCGCGCCGCTGCGTGTACGTGCGAGATGCCGCAAGCGTTCGTGATCAACACGCGCCGCCACAACGGCCCGCTAGATGCGCAACTCACGCTCGCAAGGTTCAGGCGGATGGCGGCTGAGGAAGGGCGGGCGATATGAGCGCGATTTCCGACGTTATGAACGGCGACAACTCCTTGCGCCAATCCGAAGCGGCAATAGACGAACTGCTGTCCGTCTTTCTCGCCAAGGCCGAACCTGTCACGCGCAAGCTAGCGGATGAAGTCTATGAGCGGTTCCTGTACTCTGTTCAGGACTACCTGCGCGACAACGCGGCGTGGAACCTCGCGAGCGAGATTGATCGTTGCCGCCGTGTCGAGGCTGAAAACCGCACGCTGTCCGAGACTGTTCGCGTACAGGCCGAAGAAATTAGGCAACTCAAGATTGGCCTAGATTTCGCTGAAAAGCTGTACGGCAGCGAAACGCTCGAACAGATTGTGACTGAGCGCGCAGACTGGCTGCTGGATGCAATCGCTGGCGCAACGCAGGACCGACAGTTTCTGCGCGGTGAGGAAGAATGCAACCCGGTCATTTGCGACGCCGTGCTGTTGAACGGAGCGAAGGCTATCCGCACCGCCATTGGCCGCGCACAGGCTGAGCGGATGCGGATGGCGCGGGAAGAGGTGGTTTGATGCGCAAGCTCCGCGTCCTTGACCTGTTCAGCGGCATTGGCGGCTTTAGCCTTGGCCTGGAGCGCACGGGCGGCTTCGAAACCGTCGCCTTCTGCGAGATTGATCCATTTTGTCGGCGAGTGCTGGCGAAACACTGGCCGCACGTTCGCCAGTTTGAAGACGTAACCAAACTGAAGGGCGAAGATGTCGGACCAGTTGATGTTATTTGCGGAGGGTTCCCTTGCCAAGACATTAGCTCCCAAGGGCTCCGCGCCGGGCTTGAAGGTGAGCGCAGCGGCTTATGGTCTGAAATTGCGCGGCTTGTTGGCGAACTTCGACCTAGCTTCGTCATCGTGGAAAACGTCGCAGACCTGCTTGGTCTCGGGTTTGACAGAGTTCTCGGGGACTTGGCCACGCTCGGGTACAATGCGGAGTGGCATTGCATACCAGCTGGATACATTGGCGCGCCCCACGAGCGAGACCGTCTCTGGATTGTGGCCTACCCCGAGGAAGAGCAGGGGATACACCAATCCCACTTTGGGGAAACGGCGGAACGACTGCGTTACCTCTATGATTATTGGTCATCCAATCCTTGGCCTGAGACCGCGCCCCGATTTTGTCGAGTGGAAGATGGGCTTTCCCTGCGGGTGGAGCGAACCGAAGTCTTAGGCAATTCCGTAGTCCCGCAGATCCCCGAGCTGATTGGTCGCGCCATCCTCCAAGCAAGGGCCGCAGCATGACCCCCGACGAAATCGACCGCCTCTATGACGCCGTGGTGCTCGCCGCGCCGATGGCGGGGCTGGGCGTGGTGATGTTCCTGGCGGTGTGGCTCTGGCCTGTGAGGAAGAGATGAACGCGAGTGAAAAGATAGCGCGCCTGCGAGAGTTGCGGAGCAAGGCGACGGCGGGGCCTTGGGTCTCTCCTATCACCAGCGAAGGTGACGTGTGGGATATGAACGACGACAAGTTTTTGCCGGGCATCCCACTAATGCGCGCTGAGCGCGGCAATTACAAATCGTGGGGCCGCTCGCTAAGCAATGACGAGCGAGAAGCCAACGCCGCCGCCATCGTCGCCGCGATGAACTCGCTTGAGCCGCTGTTGGCGTGTGCGTCGGTGTTGGAGCTTCTCGTTGGCTCGATTGATGCGGCGCGGTTTGAGGGCTTGCACGACGCGATTGCGAACGAGGACGCAGAACGCATGAAGGACTTGCTGACGCGACGCATCCTGCACCACGAGCACGATGCCCGCTCCGCCCTTCAGGCGCTGGCGGAAGGAGGTGGAGAGTGACCCGCCACGCAATCGAAACAATCGGAGACGCTACGCTGTACCTTGGCGACTGCCGGGAAATCCTGCCGACGCTTGATGGCGTCGATGCGGTGGTGACGGACCCGCCTTATGGGATTGATCTGGCGCTAGGCATGGGCGGCGGCAGTCGTGGCGACGGCGGGATGTGGGCTGGCGTCAAGATTGCTGGCGATGCTGATACGTCGCTTCGCGATTGGGTACTCGAGCAGGCTGCAGCTCCTTTTGCCGCGTTTGGTTCTCCTCGCCGCGCCCCCCCAAACAACACGCGCGCAACGGTTGTTTGGGACAAGGGCGAGCATACGGGCGCGGGCGATCTGAACCTACCGTGGAAGCCGTCATTCGAAATGGTTTTTATTGGCGGCGCGGGCTGGAAATCGGCCAAGCGCGAAGGCGGGATTGTTCGCATCAACGCAGTCGCCGGATGTGTAGCAGACAGGAACGACGGCAAGCGGTTTCATCCCTTTGAGAAGCCCGTTGAAATCATGCGCCACTTTTGCGAGCGGGCGCCCGGCGCCACCATCCTCGATCCCTTCATGGGCTCTGGAACAACGGGCGTTGCCGCTCTGAAGCTAGGCCGCAAATTCATCGGCATAGAGATCGAGCCCCGCTATTTCGACATCGCCTGCAAGCGCATTGAGGAGGCTTGGAAACAGCCCCGCTTGTTTGAAGAACCCAAGCCCAAAGCGGAACAACTACAATTGCTGGATGACACCCCATGACCCACCCCCACCCCCGCGCGCTGGAGGCGGCTGCAAGGGCGCTTGCCGACATAGGCCGTCCGGCATTCTCGCGACACGGCGAGAGCCCGTATCTCATCCAAGCCCGCGCCGCCGTGACCGCCTATCTCGCAGAGGCTGGCGATGGGTTGACCGATGCGGAGCGCGAACGCCTGAAACAGACGGCCATTGTAGGGCCACGGTCAAGCGTTGTTGGGAGCGGCGTTGTGCTGTCCCCATCTGGCAACGTGCTTTGCACATGCTCTCAGCAATCCGACGCTGAGTTGATTGGCAAACTCTGGAATGCAGCGGGAGGCCGCAGTGGAAAAGTATAGGATCACTGGCCGCTCTAAAGTCGCCCCCGAATACGAGGCGCTTGTGATCAGCCGTGTACGCCCGTTCCTCAACGCAGAGGGATGCGCGGCGCTCAGCGTCGAGAGGCTTCTTTGCGAAGCTTACATTCAGGGATTGCGAGACGCGATCGACGCCGCCCCACCCGCAGCAGCACAGGAGCCCCGCGCATGATGCCCGAATTGACCGACTTCGAAGTCTTGAAAAAGCTTCTTGAATATAGCGTCACGCTGAGACTGCGCGGCGGCAACGAGCCGGACTTCACGCACTACCTGCTTTCCGTTGATCGCGGCGATGCGATGAAGAGCGTGCAAATCCACAAGTCGCAATGGGACACGCCAGCCGCAGCGCACGCCATGCGCCTGTTGTTGCACACCGTTGAGTGAAATGAAGGACACCCGCCCATGAGCACGACGAGTGAACTAATCGAACGGCTGCGGACGTTGTGGCGCGAAGCTGAAAGGCGCTCCTCTACGTACAAACTCACCGGCATGTCTTTCGAAGCGCAAAAAGAAGTAGAGAATTTTCGCGCCATCCACGAAGCCGCTGACCGCCTCGACGAGCTGGAGCGGGAGAATGCGAGGCTGCGGGAGGCGCTGAAGCCGTTTGCTGATCCTTCTAGCTTCTTGGGCAACGTCACTGACGACGATGTCCAGAACGCGCGAGACGTTCTCGGCATCGTCACCAAGCGCCGCATCGGGTCCAGCGCAGCACTAGCGGGGAGCGGGGAGA
>Ga0181351_1000114_pt1 | contig 21121 bp, 32 predicted proteins | sample Su13VDMM15SD_FD_170485 | JGI IMG/M metagenome (GOLD analysis project Ga0181351, IMG submission 170485) | Freshwater viral communities from Lake Michigan, USA - Su13.VD.MM15.S.D | ecosystem: Environmental > Aquatic > Freshwater > Lake | place: USA: Michigan | collected 2013-07-16 | reverse complement strand
GGCTGATCAGCAACAATCGAGCCAGTTTGTTCAACCCCAATGGATTAAGTGCCAACCAATTTGACCGCCTGCAACAAAAAGCCTATCGGGCTTTTACTTTAGTCGGTGGAGATTGCCTGGAAGAAGTAAAAACAGTGTTGGGCGTAAATTTGCCACTAGCAGATATGGCTGACTTGTTAGATCCCACTCAGATTTTGCCCACAAGTTATCCTACATTGAAGTTTGGTGATCAATTGATCTATGCACCAGACGCTTCGGTCAACTCAGGCATCAGCCAAGAACTCAATGCAACCACAGCCTCGGGCTGTGACGAATTGGGTAAAATTATACCTCCTGACCAGGCTGTGGCCAACAAGGCCCTGCAGTTTCAACTGCAACAGGTCAGCGGTATTCAAAATCTAACATTGCCACAGTTGGCAGCCATACTGGTATGACCTTAGAAACTCTAAAAAATCTGCCCCTGGTCGAGACCCAAACTCAACCTATTACTGATGCAGTAAAAAACTTTTACCTCAATACTTTTGCCGGTGGCTCGGGCCCTGACGGCACATACTTGATCACTGATTTTTTTGGCACAGCAGCCGGAGTTCCTGCGGTGGAGGTACTGCCTCAGGTGAACACTATTTTGGCTGCAAGAGTTGCAGACGGAACACTAACTACACTGTCTGCAGTGTATGCCAACATGCTGGGCACAGTCAACGGATCGTTTGGAGATCCTGTATCGGGTCCGGTGGTTATTCCGTCTGGACCCGGTGCTGGAACATATGCTAACGCTGAGGACGCCATTGTCGCACTGATTCCATTGGCACAGTCAGCCATTGTCACTGCAGCCGCAGCCATGGGTACTGATACTGCAACCCTCAACAGTGCATTTGCCACCGTGGCTGATCATGCCACTTTAGAAGTGATCAATCAAGGCAAAGCTGCTATTGACTTTAGTGAACTCATAGCAGGTGATCAGACCAGCGTGATGGCCCTGATAGTTAGTTTTACTGGTCTAGGCACAGACGTTGCAGTGGGACAAGCTGCACAATTTTTTGAACTGATCGTGGACATAACCAGTGACACAGGTCAGGCCATCATTGGGGCCATGCGAGAAGGCCGCAATCAAGTGCAACTGGCTGCTGCAGGCGTCAACGGCTATGACATTGTGCCCGACCAACCAGAAACTCCACCACCTGTGGCGCCACTTCTGGGCAGTAGTTACACAGTGGCCGAAGCCGAATCGGCCGGTTGATCAAAATTACCTGGTGTTGTGTAATTAAACATACCAACGTATGCTGAATTGAGCTGTACTTGGCTAGCTTGATTTTTTGCAATTTGACCTAAATTGACACTTGTGCTATAATTAACACTTAAACAGCAACAAGGAGCACTGCATGACAGTACAGGAACTCATTAATTCCCTGCAATTCTTGGACCCTACTGCCGAAGTACACTTTAGCTACAACTACGGCGACCACTGGCAGACCCAGGTTGCCCCTTCTGTGGACCGCGTGGATCTGGCCTTGATCAAGTACAGCGAGTACCACCGCATGAACAAACTCCTGGACGAAGATGACATGTACGAAGATGAGGGTGACTACGAAGGCACACGCCGCGTGGTAGTGCTTGGTTGACCTTTATTCACCGAAATGCTATAATATACACTTAAACAGCAACAAGGAGTTCCGGATGCCCACAGCAACTTACCAAGCACTTACTGAGCAAGAAAAACGCCAAGTTGGCATGTATGGTGTAACTGAAAAAGGCATGCGTGAAGCAGTAGAGTCCAGCATGACTTTCCGTTCTAGTGGTCCTGCTATGATGGCGGCCAGCCTCATGAGCGATTGCCAAGAGATGATGGCTTACGGTCCCTATGACTCAGACACGCTGGCCAACATCCAGGAAGATCAGCGTCAAATGCTGAATCGTGCCAAGTGGATCCTGTTTGAATATCTTTCATCCAAAGCCTGATAGGAAAATCACATGATGCGACAATTGCTGATTGATCTTGCTCACGCCACTGTGATATATGCAGTGCCCTTGACACTGTACTGGACCTTGATAGGCTAAGGAGATTGTCTTGAACGACAAAAAAATTGATTTTAGTTGCCTGGGCTTTGACCGTTATCAAAGCATTGACCTTCAAATTCTCATGAGCCTGCAGAACCATAAGGACATCTGTGAATGGGCCAAGGCAGTGGGTGAAGATGATGTGCGTTACGGACTCGGCTTGCTGGAACAGGCCACCCTGGCCCAACTGGATCTTGACACTGAAAACATGACGCAGTTTCCTGAAGCAATGGCTGCAATCAGAAAGGTAATGTAATGGGACTAGACATGTACGCATACACAGCTCACAAAGCCGGTCTAGGCGATGGCCGCGAACTGGCCTACTGGCGCAAGCATCCCAACCTGCATGGCTGGATGGAACAACTTGCTGAATCAAAAAATCTAGACTACGGCTCATTCAACGGTGTTGAACTGGAACTGACCTGGGCAGACCTTGATGCACTGGAGCAGGCAGTAACGCACAAGCAATTGCCGGCCACTAGTGGTTTCTTTTTTGGTCGCGATGCTGATGAAGAATACTACCAAGATGATCTAGCCTTCATCAAGACTGCTCGAGCAGAATTGTTTCTAGGTTTGAGAGTGTTTTACAATAGCTCATGGTAAGAGATTAAATATATGAATGCAATTGATTTTAGTGACACAAGGTTTGATGGTGTAATTATGTCAGCCGACTGGATCCAAGATCTTGAAAGTTCCGACAGCCGATCACACAAAGAGAAAGTAATCGAAAAAGCCCTGATGGCTGCAAAATTGGGCAGTGCCAGTGCTCAGGGCTTTTTGTTCAACGCTTACCAAGCCTACAATCCCTTCCATGTGTTTGGTGTGCGACAAGTGCCGGAAACTCAAGGTATTGATCATGCATCCAACCCTTGGACCACTTTCTGGGCATTACTAGAAGATCTGCGTAATCGTACTATCACTGGCCATCGTGCTCGTGATCGCATTGCCAAAGTGTCTCAACTGTTTGACAGTGTGGAGTGGAATACAGTTTGTCGTCGTGTGTTGATCAAAGATCTACGATGTGGCATCTCAGAAAAGACTTTGAACAAGGTGCTGGGCAAGACCACCTGGGCTGTTCCGGTGTTTAGTTGCCAGTTGGCACAGGACTCCACTGATCAGCCCAAAAAGATGAAGGGCATCAAACGTCTGGAAGTCAAGCTGGATGGTGTGCGAGTACTAGCAATGGTGTCTGGCAATAGCTGTGTGTTGTATAGTCGCAACGGCAAAGCATTTGAAAACTTCCCGCAAATTGCTGAGTCTATCCTGGACAACCGACGAGCTTTCCAACACGGTCGCGGTACAGGTGGCCATTTTGTGTTGGATGGTGAAATTGTAGGTGAGAATTTCCAGGCCTTGATGAAACAGGCACAACGCAAGAGCAATGCCAAAACAACTGGAATGGTTTATCACATTTTTGATATCATTCCCTTGGATGCACTCAAAGAAGGCCATTGCAACTTGCAACAGCACAAGCGTATAGCATGGCTAGAAAGTGCGAAAACGGTTTTAGACGAAACCGATTGTTTGCGTATCATGCCTGGTATGAATGTGGACTTGGACACTGCGGAAGGACATGATGTCATGCGCCGCTTTGCCGAAGCGTCAGTTGAGCAAGGTTATGAAGGCATCATGATTAAAAATCTTGATGCACCTTACGAATGCAAACGTAGTGATCACTGGATGAAATGGAAACCCACACTCACGGTGGATTTGACCATTGTGGGTTTTGAAGAAGGAACTGGTCGCAATCAGGGCCGCCTGGGTGCTATAATTTACGAAGGAGTTGACAATGAACGAAATATTCGGGTCAATGTTGGTACTGGCTATAGCGATAATGATCGTGATGAGTTTTGGACTGCACGGGATCAGTTACTTGGTGTCATTGGCGAAATCCAAGCTGATGCAGTTACGCAAAATCAAGACGGATCATTCAGTTTGAGATTCCCTAGGCATGTTCGATTCCGTGGATTTGAAGCCGGAGAGAAACTGTAATGCATTGGGCATTGGTATTGATCTTGGCATTTGTTAATCTGCCACTGGCGCTGGTACTGGCAGCAATTTTTATATTTTTGGAAATTAAAGATGAACAAGAAACTTGAAATTGACGGTGAAACGGCAGACCGCATTGCAGTGCTTGTGCTCAAGGAACATCGCAAGTATCTCAAAACAGAACTGGCTGATTTTAAAAAAGGTGAATACCTGCATCCTGAAGATGTAAGTGGAAACCAAATCATGATTCATCACCTGGATGCTGTGATCAAACATTTTGGTGGCTAAATGAAAATTGGACTCAGTTACAGCCGGTGTGTTCGAGACATTGCGGAAGGTCGAGTAGACATTGACGATGTGCTGGTTATCATTGCTCGTACAGATTTTGATCCCAATGACGATGCCCAGTGGGCAAACATGTGGCGTGCCTACGGTGGCGGCTTGCCAGGATTTGACTCTATTACGGGCTTTAGTCAGAGTGCTCCAGAGTGGGCTGGTCAAACTGACGAAGATCTTTTTCGTAGTGTGAGCGTAGGCTTATGGAAGTTGGGCAAGCTGCACCAGCCACGCAAGTTTGGCGCAAATCCAAGTCGGCGTGGTGAATTTTGGTTGGAAGCAGTGTTGCCTGACTCAGAGTTGGAATCACGTCCCGCAGTAAAGGCCGCATGGGATCAGTTTCAGATTCTGGCTGGGTTAACCAATACAAAGTTGGATCGAGATTATCAATGAAAAAGGTGTACTATGAAAAAATTGGACGTAAGTATGTGCCTGTGGCTGAGTATGATAATGATCTTTTGGATAGTTTCCATAAAGGTAGTCACCTTGTCTGCGTATACCCCGGGGGTCAATCCCGTAGGTATAACGTGGAACCTAACTATGCGGCCATGATTGCGGCAGGACGAGTGGCCGAAGATGCTATCTGTCAGGCCTTACACAAGGCCAGTGAAATGCGTCCGCAACGCACACCCATTACTCCGGGTCAAATGAAGGCTTGGAAAAAATTGGCCAAAGAATTCGGTGATGAATTGTGCCCATTGATGCACGCCAGTTCTAGAGATTTAGCCGAGGCAGGTGTCAAAGCCATGCAGACCGAAGCAGATTATCTAATGAGTCACCCCGCAGTGGTTGACGCATGGGAAAAATTTATGTTAACATGTGAACTTACTAGGGAGAGAAAAAATGGCAACAGCTAAACAAGTAAACCGACTCAGCGACAAACTGACCAAGGTGAACGAAAACTTTTCCGTTAACATGTACGACAATGGATTCATGGTGGAAGTTGGTGGTCGCAACAAGAAGGGCGATTACACCACTGCCAAGATCTTGTGTGCTACACTAGACGAAGTGCAGGCATTGGTGGCAGAAGCCTGCACTATGGAACGCGACTTTTAAGGAAATTATCATGACACAGACTATACCAAATGTAACTTTTGCCTTTAGACAAGGCGACGAAGCACCTGCTGAAGGCGGCTGCCCAATCGGTGGCGAATTTGTTTTTAAAACAACTGACGACCTGTTTGCCAACAAGCGAGTTGTGGTGTTTAGCCTACCAGGCGCATTCACACCCACTTGCAGCACCTATCAACTGCCAGGCTTTGAAGAACAGTACAATGACTTCAAAGCAAAAGGTATCGATGAAATTTATTGCGTCAGCGTGAATGATGCCTTTGTCATGAACGAATGGGCTAGAGCACTAAACATCAAGAACGTTCAAGTCATCCCTGACGGTGCCTACAACTTCACCCGAGGCATGGGCATGCTGATTGACATGAGTCACATTGGATTCGGCTGGCGCAGCCGTCGTTATGCGGCTGTGATCAACAACGGCCTAGTGGAACACATGTTTGTGGAACCTGAATCCAGCGCCGCTGATCCTGATCCCTACAGTGTTTCCAGTCCTGAAAATGTAATGAAACACCTGTAAGGAGAATGTCATGGCAACCTGGAAACTATCACCCCAGCATAAAAAATCAGCTGTAGAAAGAATGTTTTTCTACAATGACTGCAAAACTATTGTTGTTGAACAAGGTTGGCGTTGGGGCACGTTCATGGTGGAATCAGACGAGCAACCGCTGAACAATTCAGAACTTGCAAATGAAGACGGTTACGAGCTGGGTTGCATTGACAACAACGAGTCTTGGGAACTGTGCGAAATGACCGACGGTTGCTGGTTGGACATTGAAGCAGGACACGGTGCTTCAGAAGAGGATGTAGCAGCATTTAAACAAGCCTGGGAAGAAGATGGTTATGACGGCGTAGAAGCACTAGGCTGGAGCAATGACGATACAGAATACTACTACCATGGTCCTTTGGAATTGACCAACGAAGACACTGGTCAAGTGTTCTTGGGTGACGCTGTTGAGACTCAAGCGCAAACTGAACAACAGTTGATAACAGAGTTGGACCAGCTTATTGCAACCATGCCAGACCCAGATGAGCCTGCTGTTACCGACTGGTTCCCGATCACAGTTGATCCTGTGCATGTTGGCAGTTATCAAATAACTGAGACCAAATATCCCAATTGGCCATTTCCGCAACATGCCACCTGGGATGGCAAATCCTGGAGTGAATCGGACATTGTGTCCTGGCGAGGCCTGGCATATAAGCCTGAATAAATTGACAACATGTTACATGATCTGTATAATTACTGTGCATGATCAAGGAAATGGTGCTGTTCAATAGTGCGGCGGGGGTCCTAGGCCCGCTGGGACTGTGGCATGTGAACATAAGTCACGTAGGTTGAGACACTGTCCTTGAGTCAAATCAAAACCTGGGTTGGTACCCGGGGGTATGCCATAAAAGGATCAAAACAGTGAAAGGATATGTATATGTCTGTTGAAATTGGGGCCGCTGCGTTGAGCATGTCCGAGTCACTCAGCTCTCTTGAATCAACGCCCTTGGTCATGCACCGTATTTGGTTTGATATTTCAAGCACCGACGTCTGGTATTCAATCCAGCGTGAAGCAAAAAAACTCTATGGCCAAAATTGGAAAAGTCAATCTCGGGTCAAACGCAAACTAGACAACATCTGGGGCAATCAAGTGACCCATCAGGTTTGGTTCGATGTGCCTGATCCGGGATTTGCCACCTGGATATCAGTTAAGCATGCAGTTGTGGCCAAACTAGGTCCCAATAAATAGTCTATGTTCCTTAGTTATATCACCCTGACAGTTGCATTAAGCCTGTCAGTCATCGCTGCCTACTACTCAATCATGGGCCTTGCTGCAATTTTTGCTGCTGCGGTAATACCCATTATTATCATGGGTTCTATCCTAGAGCTGGGCAAGGTGGTTGTCACGCTATGGCTGCACGAATATTGGTCGCAATGTCGACTGCTGATGAAAATGTATCTGGTGCCTGCTGTGGCCGCGCTGATGCTGATCACCAGCATGGGTATTTTTGGATTCTTGAGTAAAGCACACAGCGACCAGAACCTGGTGTCAGGTGATGTACAGGCCAAGATCTCAGTGTACGATGAAAAAATTCGAGCAGCCAAGGACAATATAGATGCAAACCGTAAGGCACTTAAACAGATGGATGAGGCAGTCGACCAAGTTATGGGTCGAAGTGCAGATGAAAAGGGTGCCGATAAAGCGGTATCAATCCGCAGATCTCAAGCTAAGGAACGTGCTCGTTTATTATCCGAAATTGCCGCCGAGCAGAAAACTATTACTACAGTCAATGAGGCGCGGGCGCCTATTGCAGCAGAGGTCAGAAAGGTTGAGGCAGAAGTTGGCCCCATCAAGTACATAGCTGCACTGATCTACAGTGATACCACTGATGTTAACATGCTAGAGGCAGCAGTGCGTTGGGTTATCATCTTGTTGGTTGTTGTGTTTGATCCGCTGGCCATCATGATGTTGTTGGCCTCTACTGAAAGTCTACGGTGGGAACGACGGGCACGTGAAGATCGAGCCGCCATGGGTATTGTTCCTCCTGACATAGTCACAAGACCGTTTACTCCAGAAGAAATTGCAGCATTGGATCAAACTGAATCTGAACCCAAGTATGAACCCGACGACGGGCCGCTGACCGACGATCAGGTGCAACAGATCAAAAAAACAGCAGCAGAACAACACCCGTATCTTGCTCAGCCTTTTGTGCATTTTAAAAATCTTACACCCATACCAGCACCTGTAACTGTCAGACCAGACACAGATGAGCTAGATAATGAACAAGAACTGCCGCATGTGAAAGAAGCTATCAAAAAGTGGAAGTCATTGAATCCCAACAACACTATCAAGAATCAGAGACACATGTTGGCACGTGGCGAAATCGCTGAACTGCCATGGATAGCCTTGATCGAATCCTTGCCTGACTATAAAGCTGTGCACGGCTTTGGAACACAGTTGCCCAAGTCAGGCAACAAAGGCGACACCTATATTCGAACAGATGCGGTGCCCAATCGCTTGTTTAAACACAATGGTCGTGTGTGGATTGAACTTGACAAAGCCATCAGCGACAGTTATACTTACGACATTGCTTACATTGATTATCTCATTGACAAAATTGCTCTAGGCGAGTATGATCTTGACTTGTTGAACGAAAGCGAAAGCGAACAAGTTGCCCTGCGTTTACAAGAAAGAAACATAAATGAAAAACACTGAACAAATAGATACCTGTAACTTCTGCGGCAAACACAAAGACACTGTGGCCAAACTCATAGTGGCTGACAGTGTGGCTATCTGCAATGAATGCGTAGAGCTTTGTCAGACTTTGATGGTAGACAAATCTACTGCAACGGTTGAATCTCCAACCCTGGATCCCTTGGCTATCAAACAGCACTTGGATCAGTATGTGATTGGTCAAGATCAAGCCAAACAGGTGTTGAGCGTGGCAGTGGTCAATCACTACAAGCGTATCAACAACCAAGATCAAAATACCGAAATTGAAAAAACCAACATTCTCATGCTTGGCCCCACAGGGTCGGGCAAAACACTACTGGCTCGCACAGTGGCCCGTTATCTTGACGTGCCGTTCGTGATTGCTGATGCCACCAGCTTGACTGAGGCTGGTTATGTAGGCGACGATGTGGAAAGTCTAATCAGTCGCCTGTATGCTGCTGCAGACTACAACGTAGACCGTTGCCAGCGCGGTATTGTGTTTGTGGATGAAATTGACAAGATTGCTAGAAAAAGTGAAGGAACCAGCATCACACGTGATGTGTCGGGCGAAGGTGTACAACAGGCCCTGCTAAAACTGGTTGAAGGTACTCAGTGTCGTATCACTCCACAAGGTGGGCGCAAGCATCCTTCAGGAGAAACTGTGGAGATTGACACCACCAACATCTTGTTCATTGCTGGCGGAGCATTTGTGGGACTAGAAACTATTCTCCGGAATCGTATCAAAGGTAGCACCATTGGCTTTAGTTCCAAGTTGGCCAGCCAAGATGTTGGCAATCTCATGAATCAGACCATGCCCGATGATCTAGTGCGCTTTGGTCTTATTCCAGAGTTTGTGGGCCGATTCCCTAGCTGGGTTGCACTGCAGGAACTGACCAAACAGGACATGTTGCGTATTCTACAAGACGTCAAGCACAACTACGTCAGTCAGTATCATTGGTTGTTTGAACGTGACGAGGTTGAACTCAACTTTACTCCTGCAGCCCTAGAACTGATTGCTGAACGCACCATTGCCAACAAAACAGGTGCCCGTGGTCTGCACTCTGAACTGGAACGTGTGTTGATGCCGCACATGTTTTACCTAGCTGAGTATCGTCGTCAAGGAATCACCTCCGTAGACATTGATGTTGACCAGGTAAACTCACCAGCAGAATTGAAACAAGTCAATGAGTAATGTATATTGAATTTACTCTGCCACAGGGAGCCGGCGGCCTAACAGCAGGCCATGCTCTGAACATAGTTATTAGAAAATTGTCTACCTGGGCAAACAAATACAATGTCAGTTACAGGACAAAAACAATCAAATACAAGTTACGAGTAACTTTTGATTCAGACGACGGCTACACATTGTTTGGATTGACCTGGGTCCAGGACCCAAAATATCCAAGCTGGACAGATTACCGTGTGATATCTGATCTAAATAACAAAACATAATTGGTTTTTGTGTTATACTAAATAACAATGTAGTGCCCATAGTGGGGCTACACTTCAAAGTCATCTTGCTTAATAAAGGAGAAAACAAATGACAAAAACTCTCACCCTTCGTAGTTTCGACATTCCTGCAATTCACAAATTTGGTATTGGTTTCGATAACATGTTTGATGATCTCATGCGTGTGACAACTCAACAATCCAGCACAAACTATCCACCTTACGATATTGTACAAATCAGCGATGATGAGTACATGATCAACCTAGCTGTGGCTGGCTTTGGGCATGACAATCTTTCAGTGACCAAGGACAAAACGTTCTTGATAGTTGAGGGCGCACACAGTGTGGCAAAGCTGGCAGATGAAGATGATGCCAACTACACATATATACACAAAGGCATCAGCGAAAGACATTTCCGTAGAGAATTTCAACTGGCAGATCATGTGGAAATCAGCAATGCACATCTTGAACTTGGCATCTTGAGCATACGTTTAAAACGTGAAGTTCCTGAAAGCGCCAAGCCAAAGACCATTGCTATCACACACGTTTCTTAATATAATAGTGTAAATACAGTAGCGGGATAGTCCCGCTACTGCCAACAAGGAAAATTATGTCTCAATCAGATACCCGCACCAAAATCAAACCTGTAGAACAAGTAAAAGAACCCCCATTGTATCGTGTGGTATATTTGAACGACAATCAAACTTCTTATGAATTTGTGGTTGAAAGTTTAATGGCTTATTTTGATTACACTGCCGAAACAGCAGATCAGATCACAATTGATATCCATGAATCAGGATCTGCAGTGGTGGCTGTGTTGCCCTACGAAATTGCCGAACAAAAAGGTGTGGAAGTGACCATGCTGGCTCGTGCACAAAGTTATCCACTACAGATCAAACTGGAACCCGAACCTAGTTAATAATCAATCACCATGCGCTTTGGATAGTACACATGCTGTGAATAGGGGGTGTCTCCTCGGCCCTTGCAGTTGTTGACAAATCTGACTCCGCTGCGAACTTGGTCCACTGTGCCGTGATAGTGGCCAAAACACCAGGTGTGAATCTTTTTTTCAGTGTCTGCTGCCAATGCCTGCATCATGTATCGATTGCCCGCGGTGTTCATTCTTGGTGATCCTGCTAGATCAATGTCATGTGCAATCAAGGCAGGATCAGGTACTGTGTGAGTAACCGTGATAATTTTTTTAACATCAGAATGGGTTTGCAATCGTTTGATACTGGCATGCATGTACAGGGCGTCACCCACAGCCATTTGTGCAATAGATCTTGCAGTTTCTGCACTAAAACCATGACGCTCGGTATACCATGCTGTGGCTTCAGCCGAATCAATAGCTGAATCAAAATCAAATGCCCACCACCCCGAAGTGCCTACAATGGCAACACCGTCGATCACAACCACATTGTCTTGTAGATATACCACATTGGGTATACGTTCGATCTGCTGACTCAGATACTGATAACTATAATCTAAATGTGCAATATGATCTCTGTGTTCGTCGTTGCCATCTATGTAAAACACAGCTTGATAACAGGTTCCTAGATGACGTAGCGTTTTTAACAGCATGGCCTGGTCTCGGCACACATCACCAGCTACAATGCACACAGGGCTGGTGGCCTGAGCAGTCCAATCAAAAGATTCAGGCCAGGTTTCAATGTGTAAATCAGAAATTAAATCAAAAGCAAATTGCATGATACATATTTAAAAGGAAAACACATGAACATTATATTTGGAGACTCAATCAATCAAATTCCCGATAGTTTTACTGTGCTGGAACTGGACACATTTCGAATGATCAACCAAGGTCGTACTGCCACTGCATATTGCGTGATTGAAAAAATTCCATTGACTGATTTTGACAAGTTGGCAGCCTACAAAAAAGTACATAGTGATCTTCTGAAGAATTATCGGCGCCGCGAATGGACCTATTGTGAGCATGCAATTGAAGGACTCATGGGCAAGTGGAACAGTGAACTTGATAGTTTCTACTCCGACTTGTTGTTGCGAGTCCAGGCTCTTAGACAAAATCCCCCTGACGCCAATTGGGATGGTACCAGAGTCAAGATTTAACGTGTGATTGTATCCATTGTTCGGCCCAGGCAAGGTCATCGGCGTCCTGATGTTGATACTGCAGGTACTGCAGGTATAATTCAGGATAATGATTTTGCACAATGTATTTAGATTTTTTCCATACATTTCCTACAGGGCCCAATTTGACTGTTTCAACTGCTTGATTTAAATTTTGTTTGAATTCATTTATCACATGTTCATGAAACTCTTTGGAAAAAAATAACTTTTGATTGTGTTCAACTATGTGTTGGACGTCTTTTATCAATTGTTGTTTTTGCTGTGACGTCATAATGTTTATGCGTTTCATCTCTTGCATTATTGCTTCAAGACGGTCACTGGAGTTTTGTATATCATCGTATGATTCATTGATGTGTCCATCAAATGTTTTAAATCCATAATCTTTAAGGTATTGTAAACTTCCAGGCGCACCTGCAATTATAAAAGGTTGCCCACATGCAATTGGTCGGAGAGATTTTTCAGTCAAGTGATTACGACCATCATCGAACAGTGTTTCTAGCACAACTTCGATCATGCTATTTTGATAATCTAAACTGTTGTAATCTGCACTGGCTGTGGAATTATGTGTGTTTTTAGGCAGTATATTTTCTAGATTTGTTTGGTGAGACACAAATTTTAAATTTTTAAACACATGATTGGTATAATGAATATTGTTGTCTAACTCTGCAAAGCTAGTGATGCAATCTTGATACAAATCATTTGTTATCAACTGTTCAGCAAACTTAATTCGATATTCTCTAGAACCAGTCCAGGCTCGGTTGTATATCAAAAAAGTTTTAGGGTTTGAAGATTTTGTTTTGAGAAGAACATCATGTTCCGCAAATCTAAACCAATCTTTTGCAATAATAGCATGACTCCAATAGTAGACTGGAACAAAATTGTTTTGTTTGTATTTTTCTACTTGATAACTATTTTTTTCTGAATGTACTAATAAAGATAAATCATAGAAAGTTTTTTCAGCCACACACGTAAAGTGCATTTTTTTATAAAACTCTTGCACTTTGGGCAAACTTAATAATGGTCCGTCTTGATAATTTTTAACTACATTGCAAAATTCTTGGTCAATTGACTGCTGTGAAAAATCATAGTCCAGTGGTTCTTGATCGTGAAATATCAGTACCTGATGAGTTCGTGTATCTTTCCAGGAGTCTGTAATAGGGCGCCAAAATGTTAAGTCTTGAAGTTTTTTTGAACCATGAGATTTCCAACCATAAATTATTAAGTTATGATGATTACTGACACTATCTAAAAAATTGTATAATCTATCTAAAGGAATTGACATCAAATGAAGAATATTGGGTTTATTGGTCTAGGAAAACTTGGTCTCGACTGTGCTGAAGTTTTTGCTGAGTACTACACAGTGCGCGGTTATGATATTTACCCTCGAAACAGTGACTGTGTTAAAGTTTGTGAAATTGAAGAATTGATCAATCTCAGCGATTGGATTTTTGTTGCTGTGCCAACACCGCATGCTGATGGATATGATGGATCAGTGCCCAGCAGTCACTTGTGCCCCCAAGACTTTGGACATGCAGCAGTGTTAGATGCCCTTGACAAAATCAATATCCATGCTGACTCGCCCAAGCAAGTTGTGCTGATCAGCACAGTGCTTCCTGGCACTACCAGAAAGCACTTTGCTACACTATTGGATCCCAAACACACTTTTTTGTACAATCCTTATCTTATTGCCATGGGGTCAGTCAAGTGGGATATGGTCAATCCTGAGATGGTCATGATTGGCTCTGCATCTGGTTCGGGTGCAGAAATACAGGAACTAGTGGAGTTGTATCGACCCATGATGCAAAACTCGCCACGCTATGTGACAGGCACCTGGGAAGAATGTGAAGCCATCAAGATTTTTTACAACACATTTATTTCAGCCAAAGTGGGCATGGTAAACATGATTCAGGACTTTGCAGTCAAGATTGGCAACATCAATGTGGATGTGGTTACTGATGCACTGGCAGCCAGCACCATGCGAATCATGGGACCTAAATACATGACTGCAGGCATGGGAGATGCAGGTGCTTGCCATCCGCGTGACAACATTGCTCTGCGCTGGTTGGCCAAAGAATATGACATTGGATATGACTTGTTTGACACCATCATGCTGGCTCGAGAACAGCAAGCTTGCAACCTTGCTCAGTTCTTGTTTGACACTGCCCTTCAGGGCGGAAAGGCTTTTGGTCTTTTGCCCATTGTGATTCATGGCAAAGCCTACAAACCCAATGTGCCTTACTGTATTGGCAGTTACAGTACTTTGGTGGGGCACTACCTGAAAGACATGGGAGTCAATGTTAAATACGTTGATCCCTTGGCAGATGACCGCACAGATTGTGTGGACTCTTTTGATCGGCCAGCGGTGATTCTTATGGCACACAATCGCAACATCACTTACGGCTACACAGGTGCACAAGCAACAGATCCAGATTACTTTGAATTTGCTCAAGGCAGCATCATTGTTGACCCGTTTCGACAAGAAGCAGACCGCACAGGCATAACAGTAATACACTATGGCAACACACGCAATCTCTAAGTATCATATTCCGGCATTTTGGGATGATGAATTCCTGGGCCTTGAATACATCAATGAAACATTCAACGACAGTGAATCAATTGCACATTGGTTGGCACAAGGATTTTCAAACAAGTTCACCGGCGACATGTGCGACATGCGTAGTACACAACCCAGATGGAACCAAACCGTCATTGAAGTGTTCAATCAGCTGGCCTGGCAAGATATTGGCACCAGTTACTACAGAATGATGCCGGGAACAATTTTGCCCACACACCAAGATCTTTACAAAAAATACATTGACATATTTGATCTGCAAGGTCAAGAACACACTATTCGCCGAGCTGTGATATTTTTACAAGATTGGCAACCTGGACACTATTTGGAGGTCATGAACGAACCAGTGGTCAAGTGGCGTGCAGGTGATGTGATAGAATGGTGTTATGACACTCCACACATGGCAGCCAACATGGGTGCTACAGCCAGGTACACGTTACAAGTAACAGGACACATGGCCAAATGATCTCCAGCTACAACGAATACAGCACATTAAAACGAATAGTGGTAGGTGACGCTACCTATGCCAACTGGCCCACAAAGGATCCGGTGTTTAGATCCGAAGCTGAACGCACACTGTGGAAAGACACTCCATTGCCCAGCGGACCAGTACCTGAGCACATTATCAACGAAGCCAATCAAGACCTACAAGGCTTGTGCAGCATTTTGACCAAGCATGGTGTGGAGGTTGTGCGGCCTAATAAATTTGATTTTCAAACACATGATGGACTGTACAACTATTGTCCGCGTGATCGATTCATTGTGCATGGGTCTACCATAATTGATCCTGCCATGATGTATCCTTGCCGAGATCAAGAATACCAATGCTATGTAGACATACTTGCAGATGCTGATTGTATCATTCACATGCCTCGAGACTCGGGTATGATACTAGACGCTGCCAATGTGTTGAGAATAGATCAGCACCGATGGTTGTTTTTGGAATCTGCCAGCGGCAACCGTGCTGCTTATGAATGGCTGTGTGCGCAACTGCCCGAAGTAGACATTGAATTGTGTAATTTTTATTCTGGAGTGCATATTGACAGTACCATTGTGGCTCTAAACGCAGACACTTTTGTGGTCAATGGTTCTAGAATCAGCAGTGATCAATCTACAACTGCTCTGCCCCGACATTTACAGGGTAAAAATGTTGTGTTTATTCAGGATGTGGTTCCCCAGACGTTTTACCAATATCCTTATGCTTCAAAATGGATAGCTCTCAACATGTTGAGTATTGATCCTGTTAATGTAATTGTAGATGCCCAACAAGAATCCATAATACACATTTTGGAAACTGAATTAGGTATGAATGTAATTCCACACACCTTACGTCACAGCCGAACCCTGGGTGGCGGTTTTCACTGTGTGACTTTAGATTTGATTAGAGATTGACATTTATTCGTGCGTATTGTATAATACACACATGATTACACCTAAAATTGGTTTTTGTTGCAAATGGCTCAATGATCCGAGCGAATGTGGCGGCATGAAAGTCAATGCTGTGGACCGTGAACTGAACGGCCGATCAACCACCATGCGCTGGCTGCGCGAGCATGCAGACGAAGCCGAACAACGTCAATGGGATATAATGAACCATAATGCTACTGCGGCAGTAAAAATGATTGAACGGGTGGCCACACTGCCACCTGAACGCAGAATGGTTCGGCTAGGCAGCGAAATGCTGCAAGGCTATACTGAGCCTTCTTGGATCAACTGGTGGCAGCGGCCAGAGATACAAGATCATCTGGCTCGTATTTTTGCTCCTGTTGGTGAAACTGCTCGCAGACTGGGAGTACGAATCAGTTTCCACCCCGGACAGTTTTGTGTGCTGGCCAGCGAGTCGGATGAAATTGTAGAACGCAGCATCCTGGAATTTGAGTATCATGCAGACATGGCCCGTTGGATGGGTTATGGCAAAACCTGGCATGATCACGGTTTTAAAATTAACGTACATTTGTCGGGTAAAGGTGGTCCCGACAAGTTTTTGCGCACACTGGGTCGATTGACACCCGAAGCGCGAAATCTAATTACCATCGAGAATGATGAGATGACAAATGGGATTGATACTACTTTGCTTGTGGCTGAGCATGTTGCTCTTGTGCTGGATGTACACCACCACTGGATCAACTCGGGGGAATACATTACCCCCACTGACCTTCGTACAATGCGGGTTATTGAGTCTTGGCGTGGTCAGCGTCCTGCTCTTCACTACTCTGTTAGTCGTGAAGATATTTTGGTTGGGCATGATCGAAGCGTTCGACCAGACCTTTCTGAACTTCTTGATCGAGGTTTTAAAAAGCAAAAGCTCCGTGCACACAGTGACTTCATGTGGAATGATGCCTGTAACCAATGGATCGTAGGGTTTGCCAACAATTTTGACATTCAGTGCGAGGCCAAGGGCAAGAACCTGGCATCCGCGCAGGTGTACGAACACTACAAACAACCAACATGAACATAATTCTCAAAGATATTTTTACCTGGATACATGATGATTACAAAACTAACAGATTTCGTTTTGTCGTGGAAGTACTTGCTTGGGCTATCAGTATTGGGTGTAGCATTACAATGGCTGCCACTGTCCCCACTCCCCCTTTACTTGTTATGTATCCTGTTTGGATCCTTGGTTGTGCTATGTACGCTTGGGCTAGTTGGACTCGCAAATCGTTTGGTATGTTGGCTAACTATATCTTGCTAGTGACCATTGACAGTGTTGGCTTGATCAGGATGTTAACACAATAATTTTACAAACGTGGTTTTTAACTGTTAGCCACCGCATCCTGCTAATTTACAGTACTTGATCAATTCATAGGTGCCCCATGCGGCTCCTATCACTATTACTGTTATAAGCACTATCAATAATACTGTTTCTATCAGATCTTCAATTTCTCTTTTGTGACGGGCCGCTGCTTCTTTTTCACGACGTGCAGCATGTGCTGCATCCACATCCATAGCAGCAGACCTGGCTTTGATCTTGTTCCAAACGTCTATCTTGCCGCTTTGCATGAACAGCAGTTGCAACTCGTCCTCAAATCGCTTGGCCTGATCCAGGGCCATCTCAATCTGGATGGCTGTGCCCATACTGGATTTTTTACCACTGTTTTTGGATTCTATCATGGCCTTGGATGCAGTGCTCTTGGCATCAAAGTATTTGCCCAGCACCGGTCCCAGAGACGCCACATCGTCCACAGTTTTAGACACTTTTTTGATTAATGCAACAGCGGCTTGTATGCCTGCCAGTGCGGTTAATGGATCAATCATGGTGGTTCTTTTCTTCCTTCTAATTTACATATTTCTTTGTGCAATCGATTGGAGCAATCTTTCTTTTGCCATTCCATGCAAACTACTTGACGATCATATACATCGCCCGTCCAGATCCATCTAACACATGCCCATACATAGTCCGTGGCTTTTTCAGTATCTTTTTTGGTTTGAGCACCTGAATTCAACATGCCCAAACATACCACAACAATAAACACCACAGTTTTGATCACAAAAAAGCCTCATGCAGTATTTACATAGAGCTTTTAAATTGTAAACCGGGCAGTTATCGCAGTTGGAACTGGTTTGCATGTTATGCAACTGGTGTAACAAAACTGTAACAGAACGCACCATAAGTAAACAAACCGGCCACAAGATATGGTGGACGCTGGAATTCGTAACCAGCACCAAGGGCCGCGAGGCTCTTTTTTTATTGGCAAATAATTCACTAACGGTATAAATAGTTTCCAAGGATGGGCACCCAATGAAACAATCAAAATTTATCACAAAATTACACCGGGCCTGTGTTGACCATGACGCCAAAAAGATTCAACAACTTCGTCAAGAAGAATTCCGTAAGATTGCAAAACACAAGGCCGCCGGCAAGTCATTTACAACTAAATGGATGCTGGTACAGATATAATGGTATACTATCGGAAGTGTTGTAACTTTTGAGTTCTAAATTTTATCATCCTAAAAATCGATCGCTAAATATCTGCCTAAGGCAACTACAAGGCAGCACAACATGGATAGATATCAGGAACTCGAACAACTAGTAAAGCAATTCAGAAGAGCATTACCGCAAGACACTCGCTACGCAGACAGACTGGCAGAAGAACTAGAACTAATAAGAGATCAAAATTTTTCACGACACTTTTTGCGTGTGAGAGAAATACTGGATCTCACTACAGATATACCACACATCACCCGAGGATCAGCAGGATCCAGTTTGGTATGTTGGCTCATGGGCATAAGTGATCTAGACCCTGTGGCCGAGAACATTCCCATTGCACGTTTCATGAATCCCAAACGTGACGACTTACCTGACATTGATTTGGATTTCCCGCACTGGCAACAGGCCACAGTGATGAATAGAGTATTCAAGCGTTGGCCTGGACAAAGTGCCAGAGTTTCCAACTATGTGATGTACAAAGAAAAAAGTGCCAAGCGAGAAGCAGCCAAAAGACTTGGCGCCAAAGGCACACTCAAGCGTGGATTTGAATTCAGCCAGGTATTGCCACAAGAAGAGATAGCAGAAGCCGAGCGTGTGACAGCCAAGCTTATGGGCAAGAAACGCTGCATCTCCAAACACTGCGGTGGTATCCTGATTTTTGATCGTGCTGTGCCCAAGAGCCTAATCAACGGTGACAATCAAATTCTGTTGGACAAGTATGAAGTTGAAGATCTTGAACACTTCAAGATAGACATCCTGGCCAATCGTGGATTGAGTCAGTTATGGGAGATTGATCAGCGTCCACTCACTGACTATCCAGAACATGATGAAAAAACCAGTGCGCTACTGGCACGGGGAGATGTACTGGGAGTGACACAGGGCGAAAGTCCAGCCATGAAACGCCTGTTCCGTGCCTTGAAAATCAAAAGTCGCTCAGACTGTACCTTGGCCACAGCCCTGATACGTCCAGTGGCCACACAGGGACGTCGACGTGCAAGTGCTTTCCAGGACTGGTCAGCAGACACTATACAACAGGACACAGTGGTATTTGAGGATGACGCTATCACCATGATTGCAAACATCCTGGACTGCGACATGTACACCGCAGACATGTGGCGTAGAGCATTTGCCAAACGCAATGAAGAAAAGATCTACGAGTTCATGCAGTTGATTGGGGATCATCCCAAAAGGGACACTGTGCTAGCATCCTTGCGAGAACTCAGTCACTTTGGACTGTGTCGTGCCCATGCTACCAATCTGGGACGCCTGATCTGGGCTCTGGCCTACAACAAGGCACATCGTCCCCGAGAATTCTGGCAGGCCTGTTTGAAACATTGTGAAGGCAGTTACAGCAAATGGGTGTATTGGCAAGAAGCCAAGTTGGCTGGTGCAGTGGCTGCTCCGCTGGAAGGTGGTGAGTGTGAAGAACTGTTTCGCACTGGCCGTTGGAGTTCCAGTAGATTCATTCCGGCCTGCACAGAGATTCGCCGACCCGGAGAAGTGGAGTTTGTGGGGCTGGTGGCCAACTATCGAGTGTTCCGCAGTGGAGCCAAGGGCTACATAACCTTTGCCACCCTGGGCACTGGCAATGGTCGTTATCTTGACGTGATCTTGCCACATGCAATCAGTTTCGCAGATCAGCCAATCTTGTGGGGAAAAGGCCGTTTGGACTATGCAAACAGTTCAGAATGTGTTAAAGTACTAAAAAGCAAACGCATGAGACTGCAAGATATTTCACACATTGACTAATGGCCCGACTACACATATACCCACACAACGAACCAAAGACAGATCTACACATTGTGGCTGATCCTGCTGCTCTGCGAGCCTTGGCACAAGCCTTGACTATTGCAGCAAAAAACCCCTATAGTTTTGAACGAGTGAAGTTGCACACCAGTGACGGTCACGAATACACTGCCATGATTGTTTCAGGAGTAACCGAAGAAGAATGGCAACACATACCTCCGGCCTATGCTCCCACCACCTTGCCCACGGTATCTATACTAGAAGACTATCACAGTATCAAAAAAGAACTAAACACTGTACCCACAGTGTAACACAACTGTAACAGTATTTACATGGACTTCTGTGTAAATACCCTATGCAGAAGACCTATCGTTCTATTTTTATTTCGGACGTGCATCTGGGCACACGAGACTGTCAGGCCGGCAAGTTAAACAACTTTCTCAAACACAACACCTGCGAAACATTGTATCTTGTGGGTGACATTTTAGACATTTGGAAGATTCAACAAAACCGCTGGCGCTGGAAACAAAGCCACACCAATGTGGTTCGCCGTATACTGGGTCATGCCAAGCGTGGCACCAGAGTAATCTATGTAGCCGGCAATCACGATGAATTCTTAAGACCACTCATGCCATATGGCATCGGCTTTGGCAACATTGAGATAGCCAATCAA
>Ga0181351_1000113_pt1 | contig 21221 bp, 28 predicted proteins | sample Su13VDMM15SD_FD_170485 | JGI IMG/M metagenome (GOLD analysis project Ga0181351, IMG submission 170485) | Freshwater viral communities from Lake Michigan, USA - Su13.VD.MM15.S.D | ecosystem: Environmental > Aquatic > Freshwater > Lake | place: USA: Michigan | collected 2013-07-16 | reverse complement strand
GATCGATCAATTGCATTAATGACTGGATTTGAAAATCTAGATCCGAATAAAGTTTTATGGTATGCAACATATGATACTGAAATTGTTTTAGCCAAAATTATTGAATATGCTGTTCGTAATGGATATGAAAAAATTATTCTCGAACACCTTGAACATGTAGATTAATAATAGTATAATTGCTGATAACTTTACATGGAGGACAAAGTAAGATAATATAATATAATATTTTACTTTATTATTAATGAAACAATTAAAAATTGGTGTATGCACATGGATAGGCAAGGGCGAAGGATGCAGGCATACTACTATATATAGCAAGTCGTATTGCGAAGATCATTACGATAGAGTATATTTTAAACTGTTTGCCGAGATGGCAAATTATGTTTTAGACAAAGAGGTAGAGCTCGTTTTACAAAATTCCATTTGACTAGATAAATTAATTGCCATATAATTATGGCAACAAAGGAATTATGATGAGCATTCTCCAAATTTTAGAAGATATTGGTTCTGACAGCAAGCGTAGTCACAAACTTTCGCTTATTACACAGCATCAAAATAATGAAAGTTTTCTAAAGGTAATAAAACTAGCTTTAGATCCATATAAGAATTTTTTCATAAGGAAAATACCTGCATATGTTTCAAGAAATACCGATGTACAAACGCTTGATTGGGCTCTTTCAGAACTTGAAAAGCTATCTAACAGACAGCACACTGGTCACGCAGGTATTGAGCATTTGCGTGGTGTGCTTGGTAATGTGTCCGCTGATGATGCTGTTGTTATTGAGCGCATTATTGGTAAAGATCTGCGCTGTGGTATCGCGGATGGTATCGTCAATGCGGTCCTAAAAGACTTTATTCCCACTTACCCTTGCTTGCTGGCTCGTGCATACGACGAAAAGAACATTAAAAATATTATATATCCTGCGTATAGTCAGCTAAAAGCAGACGGGCTCAGGGCCAATGTGTTTGTCGAAGATGGCAAAGTCACAATATGTGGCCGTAGTGGTCGAGAAATTGATTTGCTTGGTGCACTAGATGCAGCAATGATTGATCTTGCAAGTAAATTTCCCTTTGCTGTGGTGTTTGATGGCGAACTTGTTGTTGCAGATCAGGGCAATAAGATTATTGATCGTAAAACTGGAAATGGCATCATCAACAAGGCCATCAAGGGCACTATCAGCGAAGACGAGGCAAGACTGGTTCGTTTGCAAATGTGGGATGTTATTCCCGTTGCTGAATTCAAGCAAGGTAAATCCTCAATCAAGTATAAAGATCGCTTCGAATCACTAATTCATGCAATTGATCAAGACAGGCTGAACACATTGTCTTATTGGTCTATCCCGTTTAAAGTTGTTGACAACTTGGAGCAAGCAGAACAGCACTTTGAAGAAATGCTTAGTGCTGGACATGAAGGCACAATTATCAAGAATTTTGATAATCTTTGGAGTGACACTAGGTCTCGGGACCTGGTTAAAATGAAAGCTGAAAAAGATTGTGATTTGGAAATTACAGGCTGGAATCCCGGTACCGGGCAATTTGAGGGGCAGATTGGTAGTTTGATTTGTGCAAGCAGTGATAGAAAAGTTGAAGTTTCTATTAGCGGATTTAGTTTTGAACTGCGTAAGGAAATTACCGATAATATTGCCAATTTAATTGGTAAGGTTGTAACTGTAACTTACAATGAGCGCATTAAGAGTCGATCTAGAACTGATGTCGACAGCCTCTTTTTGCCAAGATTTAGTTGTTTTAGAACGGATAAACTTGTAGCAGATTCTACACACGAAATTAAATAAAAATTTTTATTTTAATTAAAAGCACACCCATAGGTGTGCTTTTTTATTGGCCCCGAATAGTACCATTCGTGATAAATAAGTATACCTAGAATAAAAAATTTTAGTAGTGCTATAGAAATTTTTATTTGATAAGAATAAAAAGTATATCCGAGAAGGGCCATCATGAATCAAAAAGACGAATTTTCAAAATGGATTTCTACAATTGAAACCGCATTATCGAATAAAAAGACAACTAATCTTGAAGAGAGTATTCCTGTAAGCGAATGTGGCTGCGGCAACTGGGAGTGCAAATCTTGCTTTCCGGATGCATATCATCAAGATCACAAAGATGAGCCCAATGAAGTATCTTTTGGTCACGATCGGGATCTTGAAATTTATCCAGACAGTAATATTGTTATTGACTTTAAAGAAAGCGGATCCTGCGGCGGTGTTGGCGCCGGCGGCATGGCACAAGTTGAGGAACAAGAATTTGCCGACAAGTGTAATGGGCAACAATCACCATTAACTTATGGCGATGAACTTGAAGAAGACGAATTTTATGGGGGTTCTGATGGGCAACAATCACCATTAACTTATGGCGATGAACTTGAAGAAGAAATGGACGGCGAACAGCTTGATCAAGCAGATGTTATAGATCAAATAATGTATTTACAGGATCTTGGCATTAGCAAGGATACCGAATTTCATTCTAGAGAAGAACTTGAGAACAACTACTCACCTGAAGAATTATCTGCACTGTTTGCTCAAGCCAAGAGAGAAGTTTCTGAAGAATCAAAACCAACTAAAACTAAAGATCGTCATTACTTAGATGATTTAGACGATAACGATATTTTAAATCCACGACAGGCACATTTACCAGCAGAATACGAACCCGAGCACACTGTTGATATTGAACCGGAAAATCAGCCAGCACAGTTACCGACAGCTTCTAGAGCAACTACTCAGAACAAACTTCGTAATATGACACCGTCCGATACAATGCGCGATTATATGAGCCGTATTGACCCCACTGCCGGTAATGCTGAACCAGAACTTCCAGATACTCCTGCCACTGAATTAGTAATTAGAACAGCTAGAGATGTACCTGCTGTTGTTAGTTCAGCCATGCAAGCAGCAGGAACTCAATCTCCGGAATGGCACACAGTGGACAATTTACCAGGCTATCAACAGAGAAATACTCGCGGCATGGGACGCCAAATTTTTAGTATGTTTACATCGACTCCGCTTGAAAACATTAAGACAATTGCTAATGTCGGAGGGCAAGGACCAAATACCAACGAAGAAATTCGTGCAGTTGCTGCATTTTTACGTGATAATGCAGAGGATCTTGGAGAAGTTGATGTTAGCCACGGTATGGCAATACCCGGATATAAGCCGGATGTAAAAGAATATAGAGCAAATGGAATTAGATTTCAAGTTGTTAGAGACCCAATGGGTCAATACATTTATGCATATCCAGATGCAGATGCAAGACTGCAAGGAAATCAAGATCAAATACAAAATAGACTAGGAAGGGATAGAGACATGCCACGATTAACAGAATCTGCAAAAGCAGGAATACCTAAACCAACACTTTTTGAACAAATTGCATGGGATGAGGAAATTAATAAAATTCTTAAGAAGACAAGAATAGCCGAATCCGAGTGCAAAACTTCAGAATTAGACGAAAGTACTCTTAGTAAAGTTATTGGTTCACAAAAAGGCGGGCAGCGATTAGTTAAGTGGCTACACTCAAAACATAAGTTGAGTAACGAAGCCGAGCTAGTACCGGCACCATTTACTGAAAGATTATTTTGGACACAATTTAAAAGAAATCCAGACGACTTTGTGATTGTTTCGTCACAAGACGGTGTAGCCGGGATTAAGCCGTCTGAAGAATACATCAAGCATATGCAAGAAAAGTATGCTAGAAAGGGAAAAGCCTATAATCCGGGTAGCGATCCTAATCTACGCTACCAGATCATGGCATTTACCGATGAAGGGGAGAAAATTGACCCCTCATTATTGCAGCAACAGCCCGATGCAGATAAAGAAGAGCGCGGAGACTTTGCAACACAAGATCCAACTGTTATTAAAGCCAGAATGGGTACTCATACCGGAAGAGATGTACAGAATCCTGATAATGTATTTAATTTATTAGCCGAACAGATTGGCCCAATTGTTACTGTATATATTACAGGATTTGAAAATGTTAAAGGCGGAGAGGAACCAAAAGGTTCAGTAGAAAGAGAAAAAATGGCAAAGCGTGCCGAGTTAGCCAAGGTAGACAAAATTCCTGAAAAAGACGCATTTCTTCAAATTTTTAAGAAAGTAAGACCTGTTCTAAAAACACTTTCTAACCAAGCATTAAGTCAAATTCAAAGAACAATGTCAAGATATATGCAAGGCGGCAACTTTGAAGGTGCACAGAAACTTGCCGGAAGTGCCAACAAGTTAAAACAATTTCTTATTAATCTAGATACATCCGGCGAGATTAATATTGACGATGCATGGGGTAGTCCAACACGTGAATTTTCAAAGGCAATTATTAGCTCCATTGAATCTGCTTCGGGATCACAACGCGGATCAACTGCCTTCCAACAGTGGCTTAATGATGCTGCCAAAGGCAATTCTGTTGCATTAAAGCCAGTTCTTGATGCCTTAAGAGAAAAGCTTGTTGCACTATCATGAACATTAGAACAAGAAAATCATTCTTAATTGAATCTGCACTATCAAAGGGTAGTCAGAAAGTTACCAATGACTCAAATCTTGTAGCAGGATTAGCTGATGCAATGCGGGACGATGCACGCTCCAATCCATCATCTTTTCCTGCCGGGTCGTCAAAAACATTCCAGAAGGCACCGGATGAAGATTTAGCAAACTGGTTTTTAGAAAACATTGATAAGATAGAGCGCGAAGGCTACGAAGGAACTGTTTACTCTCGGGACGGATTGAACAACGACTGGATTGTTAGACGATATATTGCCGGAAGTCATAACTGGGAAGATTTGACCGGTGTTATGAATATGAATCTTCGTGACTGGTATTTATTAAAGAATAGAAATTTATTAGATGCAAATCATAAAGATCTTCCAAAATTTAAAAGTGTACGAGATGTGGGGTATTATATGACCACACACTATAAAAAGGCACTAGACGATGCTAGAGATGCTGCTAAAAATGCTGCAAGAAATAAAATGGCAAAAAGTGTGAAACTGGTAGATAACGAAGACTACAGAATTTACACAACACTTAATCGTGCAGCAGGTTGCGCCCTTGGTCTCGGAACACAGTGGTGCACAGCAAACTCAAATTATCCAGGTCATTATCATACGTATAGTAATCGTGCTATGTTATTTCAAATGTTCCCGTATAAAAAAGTCAAAGATGCAGAAGGTAAAACAACACCAGAAACTACCGAAGATGGTAAAAAGGTAATCAACGATACAACAAAGTATCAATTTGATGCCGGTGGCCCTAATTTTATGGATATTACAGATCGTCCGGTAGCACCGGCATTTATTGCAGAAACATATCCTTATCTATATACAGATTTGTCAACTGCATTAAAGCAGAATAAAGATAAAATGGAACAGGCATTTAAAGAATTATCGGGCGATCCTACATTGCAAGCAGATGACTTTAAAATTAAAACTTATGAAATTGATGATGAAATTAAAAAATTGAATAAGTTTGTAGAGCGCGGATATTTTACAGATAAAGTTCGATCAAAAGCAAAGGCAGATCAGGAAAAGAACGCAGAAACTCCTGAAACTCCAAAACAAGTTACACAATCACCCCCGCAAGGAGAACCACAAATGGAAAAAGTAGACAAAGACGTAGCAGCAATGCTCAAATCATTAAAGAAATACGACCAACTAGTGGAATCAGTTGCTCCTGTTCTTGGTATGAAGACACTAACTGGGCAAAAAATGGAAGAAAATTACTTCCACAATCCATATCTCCCAGCAGACAAACAATTACCCGCTCCACCGGAAGAAATAGAGATGGACATTGACGAGGGAGATATGGAAGAAGGCAATGAATTTAGCGGCAAGTTAGCTAAAGCTAAAAGTCAACATCAAGATGAATTTACCGTTGATGGCAAAACCTACCCTGTTACAGAAGAAATGTCACCACAGTCTACATATGCAAGTGTAGGCCCTGCTGGATATGCTGCATTGATGAAAATGTCAGAGATGCCAGGGCTAGAAATTGATCCCGATGAGGATACCAAAATGGCTACAGTGACAGTATTGTCTAAATTATATCCTGGTTCTGTAAAAGCATTACAGGGATTAATGCAACAAAAATTAATAAAACCCGTAGCCGGATTTGCACATAGAGAAGTAGGAGCAAGGCCTGCTACAGGTAGTGTCAACGAACAAGCAGATCCAGATGTTTTGGCCTGGATGAATCGCTTCTCTAAGTTAGGTAACATGAAGGGTTACGGCCGTTAAATTCTAAAAGCACATTAAGGGTATTACCAATGTTATCAGATGACTTAAAAGTATTATTAGCAAGCAGTTTTAGTTTTTATTTAAAAGCTACAAACTTTCACTGGAACGTAGAAGGACCAGACTTTCCTCAGTATCACGAATTCTTGGGCAATCTATATATTGAAGTATATGCATCAATTGACTTGGTTGCTGAGTATATTAGAGCTATGGATAGTTATGCCCCGGGAAGTTTGACCAGATATAGTGAATTAACTATTATTCAAGATCAGCTAATGATCCCAAAAGCCGAACTAATGATGGAAGAATTATTGGTAGATAATACCAAGATGATTGAACTATTAAATCATTGCTTTGCTGCTGCGGAAAGTGAAAATCAACAAGGTATTGCTAACTTTATAGCTGAAAGAATAGACGCACACCAAAAGCATGGTTGGATGTTACGTAGTATATTGAAGAAAACCCGAGGATGACGGGTGAAAGCCACCGATATAATTAAGGAATCGGAACATTTAGACAATCACAAAACTGAAAGTCTAAATGTTTTTGATCTTATATTAATTGATTTATGCCAATTGGTCATAGATAGACAACAGATTGACAGTAAAAAATATGGCATGGTTGGTGCCTGTGTGTTAGATAACAGCAATAAAGTTTTTGCTACTTCCACAAAATTGGACAACAAGTGGCGACATGCCGAACGTAATGCAATAGATTTGTATCGTCGTAAATATGGCGAACTATCTAAAAATTGTGTTGTTATTACCACACTAAGTCCCTGTGATAGTGATATGGATGATAGATATGGCAGTAATTGTACCAATATTATAGATGAAGCCAATATCAAGCGTGTTTACTGCGGATATGTTGATCCCACTCAAAAAAATACACTTTCTAAATTTACAGTTAAAATTACCAAAAATTTTGATATCAAAGATCTTTGCAAGAAACTTGCCTGGACATTTTTGGGCGACGAACATCACCCTGTTAAAGAAAGTTCTGTATTAACCGCAAAGCATACTAGACATATTTTTATAGAATCTCAATCACATGATTATATGGCAGGACATTGTCATGTAATGGCTATGGCACTAAAACAACTGTACCCGGACTGGCAAATTCGAGCTCGCATAGGGTGGGGAGATGAAGGCGAAGATGAAGACTATCTTGTGGATCATGTATATATTGTTTCCCCGGATGGTGCAGCATATGATTGCCGTGGTCGATTTGAAAATGAACAGGAACTTGTTGGGCCCGATGAAACTGGTGCAGAAGAAACACAACTTATAAATTACTCATTGGTAGACATTAAAGCAGACATTGCTCGCGGAGAATTAAAAAAAGTTAGCAAGCAAGATATAAAAAATGCTACAGAATTTTTTCAAAAACAAAGTATAAAAGAAAACTTTGCCGATGGCAAACATCCCGAACGTAAAGGCGACAGCGCCAGACACGGAATTCCAAAAGGCGCAACACTGGCACAGTTAGACAAAATAGGTCACGGGTCTGGTCGTAAAGCACAATTAGCCAGATGGCAAGCCAATATGAAGCGTGGTCGTGCTAAAAATGAAGATATTGAAGAAGATAAAAACACGGATACTGCTATAAGTTTAACTAGATTGGGTAAATTTCATCATGGCAAAGATGAACTCGCAGAGTTTGTTCCGGAAAGAGCAACTGCACAATATGCCTTGCATCCAGACAAGTGGGAATCAACTTTTTATAGTTTAACCAATAAAGATTCAGACAAATTAAAATACTACGGCCCAAAAAAGATTTCAATTCCGGTAGGAACTCTAGTGGGCGATATGGCCATTGCTAATAAATTTTACGGAGCAAAGACAGCAGAAGAAAAAGAACAATATGCTGAATTGTACCGTCAATCACTAAAGCCATATCCGGTTGATGTCAGCAACTATCGTATGCCCGAGTTACTGATTCCAAGGCAAGGTGTTGAAGAGGGGTGGAAAGATTCGGCTGCTCGTGGTGTAATTTATACCAGGCCAAATTTAGAAAGGGAATGGGAAGAAGCAAATCGCTACCCTGAATTTCAAAAATTAGGCAAGGATGCGTGGATTGATATTGCTAAACAAGGTAGGGCTGTTAACTGGTCATCTCTTGACAGCGTAGGTAACGTCGAGTCCGACTTATCACTTTTAGATTCCGACAAGGTAAGACGAGCAACTGTTGATGTACAGCGCAACAAGGTTGAACTACCAATTGTTGGTCGCTGGCCCGATGGTTGGCTAGATCTAATTGGCGGCAATACGCGCATTGCAACATTGCTAGATCAGGGACACGATCCTAAAGTATGGCTAGTCGATATTCCCGAAGTAGATGATTTAGAGGAAGGGTGGAAAGATTGGGTCGCTGCTGGAGCAATTGGCCTAGGCGGACTGGGTGCATTGTCGACAAATAACACACCCGATAAAGTCAACCAAATAGATAAACCCACTGTTGTTCAACCAGCGCCGGCCGAACAGCCAAAAGAAAAAGAAAAAGAAGTTACAACATTAACCACAAATAAAAAATCAGAAGAATTAGTGCAACGTGCTGCTAAAGCTGCTGGCATTGAGGGTGCAGAATTAGCACAGTTTATGGCACAAACCAAGCATGAAAGTGCTGATTTTAGCCGTATGAAAGAAGCCGGCGGGGCAAAATACTTTACTAAAAAATATGATCCTAAATATGCACCTGGTACAGCCAGGATATTGGGCAATAAGTACGCAGGTGATGGCGAACGTTATCACGGTCGCGGATATATACAGATTACAGGCAGATATAATTATCGTATAGCCGGCCAAGCACTGGGACTGCCCTTAGAAGACCAGCCGGAATTAGCTGCCGAACCCGACATAGCTGCCAAGATTGCAGTTTGGTTTTGGCAAACTCGAGTATCACCTAATGTGCAAAATTTTGACAACATAAAAGCAGTTACAAGAAAAATTAATCCAGCCATGCGCGGTTTAGAAGATCGCTATGCTAATTTTGTAGAATATAAGAAACTATTATGAAAGCCAGTGAATTTATTTTTGAAGATGAAACACAGAATTTGATCAAGCTTGACAAGCTATCCCGCAATGAAAAAGTTCAAGCGTGGATAGATGATATGTACAGCAAGTATCCTGTGTGGCCATTAAATTCCAATCAGCGTGCAATGGTGTGGGGCAAAGGCGAAGATCAGCAGTTTGGTATATTTGAGTTAAGGCCTAGTATGAGTCGACCTAACGCCGCCGAGGTTTATTGGTTTCAATCTTATCCTCATCGTCAAGGTGTGGGCACTCGCGCTATGAAAGAATTACAATCACAAGCACAACAGGCCGGTATTGGCTTAACTTTATATCCTTGGGATAAAGGTACAGTAAGTCAATCTAAGTTGACAAAATTTTACAAAAAATCCGGATTTAAACCCACAGCAAAAGGAAGTAAGAACCTGTCGTGGGAGCCTACATAAGCGTATTACCAGAATTTGACTCCCAAGTAAATACATGCTATGCTTGTAAATATTAAGGAGCTGCCATGAGCTATAAAGAAGAATTTCTGCAAAGTTGCCTTGTACTAGACACGGAAACCAATTCCGACGATTATAAGATTGCTGAAATTATTGAATCAGGATTTGTTATTAGGGAAGATGGTGATTGGACAATTTTTCAAGAACTACACAAGCCTGTTGATAGGCCCATTCCACCTAAAGTAGAATCTATTTGTTATATTACAAACAAAATGGTAGAAGACAAAACACCATTTGTCGATTCTAAAGACACATTCCAGGCAGTATTAAACGGATATTCGGGAGGATATCTTGTCGGGCATAATTATTTCTATGATATGCGTGTTTTAGAAAGACATGGGGTTGATATTGTAAATCACGAACATATTTGTACATGGCGTATGGCAAAAAAACTATTTGGTAATATGCCCTCAATTGAAGAAACAAATCTACCTTATCTAAGATTTGCTTTGAGTCTAGATATACCAATTGAGCTTGTGTGTCATCGAGCCGGTAATGATTCTTTTATTACTGCAAAATTGCTAGAACTACTGGTCGATATACTGGAAGAGCAGGGCGAAATTGATCAATCACAGCCATATGGCCCGCAAATTCTAAACTGGGCATCCGCACCTATTATTTACGAACGTATGCCGTTTGGTAAACACCGAAATGAGAAAATGAAGGATGTACCGAAATCGTATTGGGCCTGGGCAATGAATAATACAGATTGGTTTAACGAAGATGCGGACAATTATGATCCGGATTTAGCAGCAAGTATCAACGCAGTGCTATAATTAATTTCCGTTATTGTTTCTACTGCCAACCATTGTTGATGGCGCAATCATATTAGACACATTAGGAGAATATCGCTGAACATTCTTATCGTATGGGAGGCCGGCACGAGCTAGTGCATATTGTTTTCCGCGATATCCTGCAGATTGTATCTTGCCCGGTTTTGGTTGATTGGTATACTCGGGCTGTGGTTTAGTGGTAGGTTTCTTAAAAATAGGCACTACTTCGTCACTAAACCATTCTTTAAAGAATTTCTCGTAGTATTTGTGGTTTTTTTCTTTATACTTGACATCTTCTGGATTATAGTACCTATCATAATCCTTGCCAGCTTCTAAGTAAAATCTTGCAACAACATCGGTTGGTGATTCAGTTAAAAATTCGTTTATTTTCATAATGCTATTTATCAAAGTAATATATTTTTTAAATATTAATTTCATAAACACTTCACGTAAAATATTTGACTTATAAATAACATGTAAATTAAAATAGTATTTAACCAACATTAAAAGGATTATCTATGAATTCAGCACTAGTTCCAATCGTAGTTGAACAAACCGCCCGAGGCGAACGGTCCTATGACCTATACTCTCGTTTAATGAAAGAGCGTGTTATTTTCTTTAGTGGTACCGTTGAGGCCAATATGTGCAACTTGTTGGTTGCACAAATGCTATTTCTAGAAGCAGAAAGCCCAAGCGAACCTATCCACATGTATGTTAATTCTGGTGGCGGATCAGTTTATGACGGCCTAGCAGTTTACGATCTTATGCAATATATCAAATGCCCTGTTTATACCTATGTTACAGGTATTGCAGCATCAATGGGCAGTTTTATTGCACAAGCAGGTGAACCCGGACACAGGTATCTACTACCTAGGTCTATCACAATGATTCATCAACCAAGTTCAGGCACACGCGGTAAAGTTTCCGATATGGAAATTGATTTGATTGAAAGTCTTCGCATTAAGAAAGAAATGACTGAACTGTATGTTAAGCACAATTCCAAGGGTGTAACATACGACCGATTTATTGAACTTATGGATAGAGATCGTTGGCTAACAGCACCGCAGGCATTGGACCTCGGCCTTGCTGATCAAATTATCGAAAAACGACTTTAATTTTAAAAAGGGGCATTAAAATGTGCCCCTTTATTAATTACATCCCATATAACATCTTTGATTTTGGGTAAATATATTACTATGTAAGGAATAATATATGAAAACACCGTCAAAGTTTTTACTAAGCCTTGAAGCAATAAGAGCACTATACGAATATGGGCTTGGTATAATTTTAAATTTTCCCTTACAAATTATATCCCCAAGGGGTGATGGTCACCCTGTTATTGTGATACCAGGACTGGGGACAGCCGATACATCAACTTATTATGTTCGGGCTTTTTTAGGTAAGCTTGGATACAAATGTTATACATGGGGGCAAGGAAGAAATCTAGGACCCAGAGACGGATTTGATACTTTACTAAACCGGTTAATTAATCATGTTGAAAAAATATCAAATTTATATGATGGGCAAAAAGTCAGTGTAATTGGTTGGTCATTAGGTGGAATTTATGCTAGAGAAATAGCCAAAATGAGACCAGATCTTGTCAGGCAAGTTATTACATTGGGTACACCATTTAAAAACAAAGAAGCAGGTACCAATGTTGGATTTTTGTACGAACTACTAAGCAAAGATAAAAGTCACCAGGATCCGGAGGTTATCGAAAGACTCGGCGTTCCACCTCGAGTACCGTTTACATCAATGTACAGTAAAACAGACGGTGTTGTGCATTGGCATTCTTCCCTAGAAGAAGAATCACCAATATCTGAAAATATTGAAATACCCGGTGCCAGTCATCTAGGCCTAGGACATAATCCAATATCAATATATATCATTGCAGATAGGCTAGCACAAACACAAGAATCTTGGACATTATACAAGAAATAAAAATACATTTGACATAATAAAGTAATTTTGTTATAATTTATTATAGGATAATAATTTATGAAAAACAAAGATCTTTATGTGCCAATGAATCAATTAATTCGTGATAAAGATACATCTTGGACATTTACTTACATTGATATTCCCTACCATGAAATTGCAAGACGCAGAATTGTACTTTGGTGTCATGAAAATCTTGAAGGTCGCTGGACAATGCTGGGCGGAAGCAAATTTGGATTTGAAGACGCAACAGATGCAACTGTATTTAAAATACAATTTGGTTTAAACAGTTAATAACTGTAAACACATTAAAATAATGATCAACATTTCTCGATATATCTTTCTAGGATATGATCCAACATCGACTCTCAGATATGAGTTAACAGAAGCTGAAGTAATTCCCGATGGAGATTCTGTAAATGAAAAAAGAAAAATAGATTCAGCAGTAAAAAAATACTCCTCGATGGAGAGGTATGAGAATATTCCTCTTCCGGGATTTACCATGTTTAAGACAAATAAAAAAAGCTGGAGTTCGGCTGAACAAACATGGTTGATCATTGATCCACGGGGTTTTTTAGTTAGAATTTCAAACGAAAATTTAGAAAATATCCTACATGTTTCGGGTATCACAGAGGGACTGATACAAGAAAAATGCGTATGGGCAAGAGCCGATAACGGAACCAAGATGACATTGATTCCTGTAAGTTCTCCAAAATATATCGCTGCTGTAAAAAATACTGAGCTTATCGAAGGCAAGGTAGATATGAAAGATGTACAGATAGGTGATACAGTAATTCTTCAAAATGAATTACAAGGCATTTATATGGGCACAGTTTCATTATACGGCACCGTTATAAGTCATAATTCCAAGGAAGACTATAAAGCACAAACATTTCTTCGCAGAGGAGTTATTGAAGTAACTCCGGGAAAATATCATTATCAGGCAGATTTAAAAATTCTTAAGGTTATTGCTCCTGCTGTACAATCCCTCACTCGAGAAGCATCGGTAGATACAATGAATAAAAATATCAAATCAGGTTTGGCATTTTTTACTTCCGGAAAAAACATGACAATGGGCTATTTTACAACTCGCGGGCTAGTTAAACATATTTCTGTTCATGCAGTCTCAAAAGTACCAATATCATTTGAAGAAATTGACTTTGACGAAGCAACAGCACTATTTAATCAAGCTCAATCTGTAGGTGACTTTGGTTCACTACTATTAGAAAATTCCCGAGGCAATTACTTGGTAGATTTTCAGCCTAATATTTTTTCAAGGAAGCAGTTTACTTCAAAGACATTTGAAGTTTGTGAGTTAAAAAATAAAATAGATAAAACTGAAAAACTTACGCTAAAAGAAGCAAGAAGTTCAATCTTCAACTCTAAAAGCATGTTACTTGATCAATATAGTCTTAGCGATTTTGACAAATACTATAAAATAGTAAAGCATATTAAAAACGAACAATACACTTAAAGGAAAATAAATGACCAACAATATTGATCTAAATCGTTACAAGGATTTTGTAGCAGAAGTTACCAGCAGCCCCAGCAATAGTCTAACAGCATTCATGGATCGCTGCGATGAACTTGATATTAACGATCAAGGCCCTCAAATTAATGTTCCATTATTGCTTACATCTGCACTGGGTTTAGCATCTGAAACAGGTGAATTTTGTGAAATTCCAAAGAAAATGTTTTTCCAAGGTAAACCACTTACCGAAGAAAATTTATTTCACATGAAGCGTGAACTAGGCGATGTGCTTTGGTACTGGACTAATGCGTGTCGCGCACTAAATCTAGACCCAAATGATGTTATTGCAGAAAATGTAAAGAAATTACAATCTCGTTATCCGGGAGGTATGTTTAATATCTATGACTCGGAAAATAGAAAAGAGGGTGATATCTAATTTGTAATTTTTATGGACCTACAAGTACATGTACGCGATGTTTCCGACGAAGATGCCAATATTATGATAGATTATTGCTATGATAACAATATAGTAACAGAATCAGTCTTTTATGTCAGCGACAGTATATCAGATGTGGGTTCTATGACCTTTACATTTTCTAAGACAGAGGATGTGTTACTTTTTAAATTGAAATTTAATTGTATATGAAAGGATAACAGCGTGAATATATATAAAACACTAGCAAAGAAATTTTCTTCACAAACATCACAGGGACTTTGCCCAAAAGAAGAGTATATAATATCGGATGATATTAGTAATCATAATAATGGTATGCGCTTTACAATCTATGATGCGACCGGCGGAAAAGTAGTTCAATTTTCTCAATATGACAAAGTGAAAGATCGGCATTATTCATCTTTATACATTATCAGGGACGAGGATAATATGGGACAAGAGCTTTCTCAGATCATACTGAGAGAACAATTGTCAAAATAAGTAACATGGACATTACAGACAAAAAATGGTCAGTGCGTTTGCTAAAAATGGCAAAGGATATAGCATCTTGGTCTAAAGATACCTCAACAAAGGTGGGTGCGGTTATTACTACAGCTGATGGCAAGCCCATTTCATGGGGATTTAATGGTATGCCTATGGGTATCAATGACGATGTTCCCGAACGGCATATGCGCCCTGAAAAATACAAATGGATGTGCCATGCCGAAAGAAATGCAATGGATTTGGCTTCCAGGAGTGATCTATCTGACTGTGTAATGTTTGTAACATTTGCACCATGTGCAAATTGTGCACAATCGATAATTCAGCGAGGAATAAGAACTGTTGTAATTGATGCCAATTACACAGTTGATAAAGTGCCCGCTCACTGGACAGAGGAAATGACCACAGCCAATCAAATGATGGTAGAAGCCGGGGTTAATATAATTCCTATAGAGTTAATTCATCATTGACTATAGCACGTATTAGTAATAAAATCTAGATTCACTATTCACAAACTTTTAAAATGAAGAAGCATACAACTCCTGAACAAATGCCTGTGAATCTTAAAGAAAAAAACGCAGTTCATGATTTTAGAATTACAATTCGGGATCGAGATCATTTTTACAAGCTCGTAAACTGGCTTAATGAAAATGTAGGTAAAGGAGAAGATAACTGGACTATGGAAGGTCGCGTGTTAAGGGCGTTAAAACAGGGCAAAAGTGTAAGTCCAAAAATTTATATTTTTCGTGAAGACTTTGACACAACATCATCATTATACCTTAGTTTACTATAATGCACTATTCTTCAGAATTTTTATCTCATAGTAATGGCGCAGCAGTGGTTGCGCTAAAATATGTTGAAAGTATGCGATATCCCGACGGAGAAGATGCAACTTTAGATAAACTACAGGATGATTTACATTTTGAGATTGTAATGATTTCGGGAAAAGAATACAGAATTTCTGTAAGGGACAATTTTGAACATTTGACAAGCGAAGAATTAGCTGATGCTATGAATTCAATATATAATAAATGGCGTTATATCATTTCAGGGAAAAAATAATGAAAGTTAAGAAAAATTGTGTTGTTGGTGATCCGGTAATGCTTGACAGATATACATCTGACTGGGCTTCAGTTCGATTACATCCGATAACTTTCTATCGCCGCTTAGATGTATTTCGCAAGAGTCTCAAGAAAGTCAAGGGACTTTATGCCGAGATTGATAGCGGACAATTTGTTTCCATTCGTTTTTCAGAACAAGACGATGTTACGGCATTTTACAAAACTCACAAAGAGTATGTATAACAAAAAATACATACAAATACAAAAATCAATTTCCCCGATACTTATGTAATTAGATACAGCCGTACATTACTTTTACCATACACCCAGAAGTAGAATTTACAGAATAATGCTGTCAGCAATTCTGCTCAGCCGTTGATTCTTACATAAATATAAAAACAAAAAGGTAATATATGCACCCTTTCTTAGATTTAAATAAATTAACAGATGAAGATATTATTGATAGATTAGGCAAGGCCTACAGTTTCATGAATGCACAAACAGCGTTAGGGCACAGTGCCACAGTACAAAGTATCAAAGAAGTTGTTCAGTCTCTAGAGGATGAGAGACATAGCCGTATGCAAAAAATAGTAGACGAAGAGCATAAAAGAAAAAATCCAGACGATAAAAAAATAATCGAGCTAGGCAAATTAGAAGAATAAGGAACATACGGTATGCTAAAAAAGGGTAAACATATTATTAAGAGTTATATGACTCTTAAATATAATTTTACCGGTATTAGATTACACGAAGGGTATCTAGGACCAGTAGATTGGGAATTAACCGTAGATTTAATTGTCCCGGATAAAAAAAATAAAGAAAAAGATGAAATAGAACAAAAAGCCGGAGTAATATATCAGAAATTATATTTTTGGCTAGATACTAATTTACCAAATGTCATAATAGTTGATGTTAATAACGAAGATGATCTTTACGTAGCTAATTTATCTTCTAACCTCATGATGTATTGTCCCAGTGCACCAAGTGACGACTTGATTATACAATTATTACATTCCAAATTATCTTCTCTTACCAGTCAAGAATTGATTATAGCCGAAATGAAATTAAAAGGCAGTGACTCTACACTTCAATATACATTTGACTCTCAAGATAAAGAATATTTATTGCCCAGTAAAACAGAAGAGTATTACCCGGAAGGCACAGCAAGAGATTCAATTCCGTGGTGGTCTAGAGATGACGGGTTTTGTTTTGAATTTATTAGACCGGCTGACACAGAAGTTCCCGACGAGGAATTATTTAAAGATATTTGCGATCCACTCAGTGAATTTTATAGAATTATAAAAGAAACTTCGGAAGATGATATTGGTATGATGAAGGAACCGGCCAGAATTGTTCAGGTAGAAAAATGGAAGCCAAAGAAAGTCGAGTAAAAATTAATAAGTATGGTCAGGCTATACTTTCTAGTGATAATTTGAGAAATCTTTTACTTCAGGGAAAGAGTATAAGTCACTTAAATATTGTTCGTGATGATGAAATTGTTTTATTTCAGGCGCATCAATCAGAGCTGTTATCAGAAACAATTACATTTTTAGATGAACCCGAAGAAGTTTTAAGCTTTGATGAATTCCATGAAAAATGTGCAGAGGAATGGATATTCCCCGCTATCTATCAACAAATTGACGTAAAAACTTGGTTACTTGATAAATGTAAAACACAACAAGAAGTTGATCGCGTGGGAGAGGAATATAAACTATTTGAGGAGCGTAATTTAATTATGTTACTTCGGTTGTTTATATTTTTAGTTAATTACATGAGAGAAAATAAACTTATGTGGGGTGTGGGAAGAGGCTCAGCAGTTTCTTCCTTTTGTTTATACTTAATAGGCATACATCGTGTGGATTCGTTAAAGTATAATTTAAATATAAAAGATTTTTTAAAATAAAGGAGTGAAAATATGTCTCGTCATACAAGTTATCGTGGTACAACTATTGATATGGATTCTATTCGAAGGGAAAACGAAAAAGTCCCTGCGGTTGGTAATGCGCAGGCAAATGCAAAAGGTGACATGATCCGCGGCGGCCAAGTAACAAAGACCGCCGATGAAATTGCACGTGAAAGGGGTAGAGTTCAGTCTGCTATTATAAATACCGGATTAAAAGGTCCAGTTCCGGCAGCAGAAGATATTTCTTTGGATAAACCGAAGTCAACTCGCACGCCTGTAGCAGTGCCTGTAAAGAAAACTAAAGAGGTAGAATTACCGTCCGGTGACATAGTTATTGAGGATGATAACAGTGATAATTAACGCACTAAAGGGCAAGGTTCTTGTAACTGATTTGGAAAGAGGCTCTCGTGTTGTCGGTGGTATTATTATACCGGATGACAACGGTAAGAGTGCTGGCATTCGCCCAAGATGGGGAAGAGTGTTTTCTGTTGGTGAAGATGTAGTTGACGTAAAAAAAGATCAATGGATTTTAATTGAAAATGGTCGCTGGACCAGAATGCTAAAAGTCACTGATGAAACTGGTACAGAAACTCAGGTGTGGGGCGTTGAGTGGCCCAAAGCAGTGATGTTGGTATCTGATGAAGATCCTGAAGGTGTTATATTTTCTGAGTGGACTTGACAATTTGTCTCCAGTCATTTATACTTATAACAATAAAAGGGATAATGTGTGAAAAAACTTTGGACAGAATTGTACAGGCCAAATAATCTTAAAGATTATGTCTTTAAAAATCAATCTCAAAAACGTCAAATAGAAAAATGGATTAAATCTGGAGCACTACCGCATGTATTGTTATCTGGTGCTCCGGGAACAGGTAAGACAACACTTGCAAAAGTATTATTAGCCGAGCTCAATATCAATGCATTTGATATCATGGAAGTAAATGCATCGCACGATAACGGTGTAGATTTTATCCGAGACAGCATTATACGATTTGCCGAAACAATGGGCTATGGTGATTTTAAATATATACTGCTTGATGAGGCTGACTATCTTAGTGTAAATGCACAATCGGTATTGCGTAACACAATGGAAAGATATTGCAGTAATGTGAGATTTATACTTACCTGCAATTATCCACATAAAATTATCCCTGCGATTCAATCGCGAACCGAAACAGGTCGTATGCACATTGATAAGTTAGACAGAGACGAGTTTACACTTCGAATCTGTAACGTATTGATAACGGAAAATGTTGAATTTGATATGGATGTAATTGATCATGTGGTTCAGTCCACATATCCGGACTTGCGTCGAGGAATTAGCATGATTCAGGCAAATTCTCACGAAGGTAAGTTACATATGCCGGAATCTAGTGAAAATGTAAATGACTACAGAATTGACATGATTGCGCTATTTAAATCCGGTATGTACAAGGAGGCAAGAGAGTTGATTTGTACACAAATTACAGTAGAGGAGTATGAAGATATTTTTCGATTCATGTATCAGAATCTTGAAATATGGGGCGAAGATAATGATCGGCAAAACAAAGCCATACTTGCTATCAGGGACGGGCTAGTAAAACACACCAGTTGCGCCGACCCAGAAATAAATTTATCAGCAACTCTAGCAGAACTTGAAATGATTGCAAAGGGAATAGTATGAGTAAAGAAAAAGTGTTTATTGTATTATCCCATAAAAATAGTCTAAAGAAGGGCAGTAAAACTGAGTGGGAACTCACTGAAACAATTGAATTTGTAAATCAACTTAGGAAAAAGCATACATCAATGTCTAGTGCAATTGGTGACTACCTCAATAAAAAGATGATCACAGGTGCTAGAATTGGTATGGGCGAGTATGATACATTTGACAAGTATATTCGATCAAAGTATGAGGAACAGCTTTTAAAATTAGATGCGGTATATAAATCCACAAATAAATCTCCGAGGCAAATTACTGATAGTTTTGGTAACACAAGACCGGTAACTGTATTTGACGTTTAATCTAACAAGATACGGATACAACAATGAACAAACAACGCTTGATACTTACTGACTGTGATGGCACAATACTTGATTGGAATAAAGCGTTTGAAGAATTTATGTATAAAAAAGGGTACCCTAAAGTTCCTGATACCGATCAAGATTATAGTATTGTTGTGAGACACAATGTATCAGCACAGCAGACCAACGAGTTTATAAACGAATTCAATGAAAGTTCTCTAATTGAAACATTAGAACCGTTTGCGGACTCAGTTGAGTATATTAAAAAACTTTCGGATAAGGGTTTTAAATTTATAGCAATAACCAGTGTGGGTAATTTGCCACAAATACACCAGTACCGAACACAAAATTTAAAAAAATTATTTGGTGATGTATTTAATGAAATACATTGTTTAGCATTAAATACATATAAAGAGGATGTGCTGACCAAATGGGCTGATAAAGCCTATTTTTGGATTGAGGATCATAAAAATCAAGCCGAAGCCGGTCACAGGGTGGGGTTAAAATCAATCTTGATCAATCATCCGTATAATGTAGATTACACCAATAATTCATTTACAAAAGTAAGTTGTAAAACACCATGGGAAGAAATTTATAAAATTGTTTGTGAAGACTATAACTTAGAGCCATAAAAAGAGCTTGTTCCCGGAACAAGCTCTTTTATTTTAAGCTAGCTTAATCCTCGCCGTAGATTCCTAAAACTTCACCCACAAGCGGATCACGTTCAATGTGCTGTCTTTCAAATCTGCACACTGATATTGATTTGGTGTTATTTAATTTGAGACGCTCCAGGAAATCTAAAAGACCGTTCTTTTCAAATCCTCGATCGTGTTGTTTTAAATCACCCGTAATTGTCATAAAACTACCATCGCCGATACGAGTCAGTAACATCTTCATTTGATCCGGCGTACCGTTCTGCATTTCATCAGCAATTACCCATGAATATTTAAATGTTCTACCTCTCATGAATCCTAAAGGTGCAATTTCTATCGTGCCTTCTTCCATCATGCGTTTTGTTTCTAATAATCCGTAATATTCCTCAAACACATCAAATATTGGGCGAGTCCAGGGTTCCATCTTTTGATTTAAATCGCCAGGCAAGAATCCGTGCTTTTCATCTACACTCACAGCTGGGCGAGTTAATATAATTCTCGAGATTTCCCCCTCTCGAAGTGCCTTAATTGCTCTTAATACAGCAAGTAATGTTTTTCCTGTACCGGCCGGACCAACAGCAAATACCATTCTTTTTTCTAAAAGAGCTTCTACGTAAGCTTCCTGTGCTGTGTTGCGCGGAAGCAGTTCGACCTTTTTATAATTTTTCTTGCCTATCTTGACAACATTAGACATTTGTTGGTCCTGCGGTGTACGTTGTGGCGAAGGCTTCGCCGTTCTGCGATTTT
>Ga0181351_1000111_pt1 | contig 21523 bp, 37 predicted proteins | sample Su13VDMM15SD_FD_170485 | JGI IMG/M metagenome (GOLD analysis project Ga0181351, IMG submission 170485) | Freshwater viral communities from Lake Michigan, USA - Su13.VD.MM15.S.D | ecosystem: Environmental > Aquatic > Freshwater > Lake | place: USA: Michigan | collected 2013-07-16 | reverse complement strand
CCGTCGATGGATACATGCGCTGCACTGTTCGCATTGGACAGTGCTGACAACGCCTGCGACAGCACAGATACCGCATTCGCAACCGATGTCACTCGGCCATCAATCGACACATGCGCGGCACTGTTTGCGTTAGACAATGCTGATAGTGCTTGCGATACGACGTTCACCGCACTGATACGGTTCGCAATCTCTGCTGATACTGCGTTGCTGACTGTGGTGATCGCGGCGGACAATACGCCATCTGCGCTAGTCCTGTTCGCCGCTTCTACTGAAACCGCATCAACAACTTCTGCCGACGTAACCGATCCACCGCCACCAACTCCAGAATTAGCCGATACACGATCTGCCAACGAACTGATCGCGTTAAATACTTCTGCGCTGGTTACGCTTCCGCCACCACCGACACCGCTATTCGCTGATACGCGATTAACCAGCGACGTATGCGCGTCAGACAGTGCGCTCAGTCGGCTGTCAACGGATGCCAGGTTTACGGACAGTGACGATGCCTTATTCGATGCCGCGTTAGCAACAGACAACGCATTCGCTGCTGCGACCGAAACAATCGACACCGCGTTACTGATCGCGTTATCAGCACTGGTCATCTGCGCCGAATTCGATGCAATCGCCACCGATAGCGCAGACGCTTTATTCGACGCGGCATTAGCCACCGACAGCGCGTTCGCAGCAGCAACCGATACAACCGATACCGCGTTACTCACTGTGGTTACTGCCGCCGACAACACACCATCGGCACTCACACGGTTTACGGTTTCAGCACTTACCGCATTACTCACCGTCGTCACTGCGGCTGACAGCACGCCATCTGCGCTCACTCGGTCAACAATAGCAACACTCAGCGCGTTCGATACCGTGTTAATTCCACTCTGCGCCGCAACCGATACGGCGTTCAATTCCAGCGACGTTACCGAACCGCCACCACCGCCAGTCCCAGAGTTAGCAGATACACGATCAACAAGCGACTGGTGCGCCGCAGACAGCGCAGCCAATTCTTCCGGCAAACTCTGAACGTCCAGCAGTTCGATGCTGATCTGATGGTCTGCGTCCCATGCCGCTGCACCCAACGGCCCGAAGTTACTGTTCGACGATGTGGTGTGGCGGACTTTTCCCATTATTGCACCGTCTCATTTCCGGCCATCGGCACAACTTCAGCACCTACGGTCTGCCCGTTCTGTTTAATCAGCGTGATCTGCTTTTTCGCATTCAACGTCTGCATGATCTGACCGATGCCCTGCATAAACTGTTCGTGCTGCTGTTGCATCGCGGCCAGCGTAGCGTTCTGCATCTGATCTACAGTTTCTTTCTCCGCAGTTTCTTCAGCCTCCGCTTCGGCAGTTTCTTCAGCCTGACGTTTGGCCTCTTGTTTCATAACCATCGAATCGACCATCATCTGCATTTTCGATTCGTGCTTGCTAATCATCGACTGAATCTGCATCAGTGCCTTGTCGATCTCAATCTGCTTATCCAGCATCATCTCGGCCTCGGCAAGCTGCGCCTTCTGATTCAGTTCCTGCGATTTCGTCTGCGACTCGGCGCGGATTTTATTCATCTCCACAACCATGTCGGCTTTCAACTGTTGATTTTCCTGCATCGTTTTCTGAAGCTGCTGCCGCATGTCCTGCGCTTCCTGCTTCATCTGTTCCATCTGCTGCTGCGCTTGCGGCGGGATCTGCGGCGTTTCCTTCATCATCTTCAGGATGCGCTCTTTATTCGACAAGGGAGATGCTTCGATTACGGCCATCGGCGGCATCGGGAATCCAGACTTCACCATCTCTCCGATAGTCTGGAAATCCTCGACCTGCTGCGACACCGTATCCGGTGCGTCAGTCAGAATCAGATCAACGTCCAATTCAGCAATGTTGTTCTCAGTCACCATTGCTTGCATGGCCGGATCTTGCGTGGCACGCATTTGCATTTGTTGCAGCATCTCCCTGGGCGCTCCCTGCTGCTCTGCTTGAGCCAGCATCTGCTGGCCTACCGTCATTTTACGATTCAATCCAACCCATTTCAAGTTATTTTGATCGTCGGTCACTCGCACCCATTTTTCACCCGTCCAATACTGCCGGATACGGTTCCAGATTTTCCGGTAAACGCGATAGTCCATATCGCGCAGCACCTCGAACATCGGCGCGTTTTCTGTCTGACCCGCCATCTCCCGCGACCGCAGCGCAACACCACTCATGTTCCGGTTTTCCTTACCGGACATCGCCGCTGAATACGAAACGGAATCAATCTCACCTTTCGCCTCGGCCAGCAGATTAAACTGCGCCTGCGCCATGTCGCCGGTTTTCAGAATCTCAAACGACTCGCCAACCGGCTGATCCAGTTCCACCACGCCGTCCGGTTTCGACAATTCCGACCGCAGTTTATTCACGTCCTCGACGGCACCACGCTGCACCGCAACCTGCCTTACCGACATCAGGTGCAGCGCCTTCGACCTGCGTTTATTTATTTCGTCCTGAATATCCAGCAACTGCACGCACGCGCCGTATCGGTTATTATCCCTGTCGATAAATAGCGAACCAAACTCATACGGCCATTCGGTTTCTCCGGTGTCCGTCTTATACGGCGACTTTTTCGGTTCCTCGCAGAATCCGCCCCGCGTGAAACAAGCGTAATACACTTCGCCTGCCTTTTTATAATACAACTCTACGATCTTACAGCGTTTCCGGCTGTCATCCATCCATTTCGGCTTATCTTCATACGTTTCCGAGCCTTCCTGCATGGTTTCCAGAATATCCTTCGCGTTCGGATACAACGCAATCGCTTCGTCGTAGTCCATCCAAACAACCTGACCCAAATACCGCGCATCGCTAAAATCCTTACGCATACTTCTCGGATCAAAAATCATCCGATCCCACGGAATATTATTCAGCGTAATCGTTACTTCACCATCCTTCGCCGGTTTCGCAATCACCTCTACGCCACCAGTTCCCTCCATCAGCAGGTTTTCCCAAGCTGCTGACCGCTTTTTATTCCACGACTGCGCCTGCAACACATACCGGATCGCTTCGGTCGCCGCCGTCGCATCTGCTTCGTGCTTCGGTGTCCTCGGAAACGCCCGAACCGTCGTCCGATTCGACTTTTCCAGCCCCATCAACCCGTCCATCTTCGGTTTTATCCGGTTAATTACCGTCGCCGCCTGCTTTCGCTCCCGCAGCGCGTTCTTTTCTTCAGCCGTCCACTGCTTACTGTCGTAATAATCACGCGATTTTTCCGATAACGCACGCGCATCGGTCGTCAGTTCGTCCGCGTCGTTCACCCACTGAATAAACTCCGCGTGCTGCAAATCCAGATCGCTGATTTTTTCGCCGGAACTCTTAACATCAACCTGCTGCGACGTTTTTTTCTGTTTTTTAGCCATTATTTTTCCTTAAATAATTTTCCAGTCGTTCGACGACGATTCTTCACGATCAAATCTCAGCCACCGATCCCTCTTTTCAACAATTTCCTCACGTTTCTGCGACCACGGACGCGACATGCACGCATACCTTACATCGTCATACGCGTGATCTTCCTGATCCGTGTCCACGTCCTCCGGCTTATTCTCATCCATCACCATATCCGGCAGCGTCCGCCAGAATCCGTCGTGGCAATTCGTCGTCGCATATAACATAACACCGTCCTCGTTACCGGCAATCCGGTTCCGCACCTCTAAATACCCTGCCGCACGCGAATTATCCGCCCTACGCAGCGGAACTCCGTTTTTCAGAAACGTCTCCGCGTGCGACGGCCCACCGTCTACCTTCCACATCGACGGATCTGCCGCCAGATACGCAAGCCTCCTACCCCTGAATCCTTCAATTCCGGCCAGCTTCGCCTTAATTCCGCGTGCGACTTCGGCAACCTCTAGCCGTTTACCCTCGTTCGCGGTTCCAGTCCAGCCATACCACTCGCCCCACCGGATCAGCGCACCACGCGGATACCTGCGGCCATCTGGTAATTCGTCGCCACTCGATACCGTCCATAGACCAAAACTAAACGGCCTGCTACTACCCCAGTCCAGCGACCCGAAACACGTCCACTCCCTCGGCGGCGTAAACGGTTCAATCCCATGCACGTCGCGCCGCAGTTTTTCAAACGCCTGACCCGCGACAATATCCCAATCGCCGTCCAGCATCGCACGAACCATGTGATCTGCACCCAAACCGCGCAGACGGTCGGCATACATCGGATCGTCTTTCGTCAGGTGCGGATTATCCGCCAGCCTCGCCGGAATAAACTGCCGCAGCATACCACCCTCGGTCGGCGGCGTTTTCCAGATTTCCATCGCCGGTTTCGGGTGAATAAACGCTGCCTTCACCCACGCGTGACCCACACTCCCTGGGTTACTGCCGCACTCAATCCTCGGCAACCGCGTCTTATATTTATCCGGTATCTTCAGTCCCGATATGCGAACCCGCGACCGCAGAAACCGATACTGATACGAAGAAAAATGCGTCAACTCGTCCATCATCAATACGTGAATCTCCGCACCACGATACTTTTCCACGTCGTTTTCGCTGTCGCAATAACACAGGTGCAGAACCGCCCCGTTCCAGAACACAAACTCGTTCTCCACCGCCCGATACCGGACGTGACCACTCTGTATGTGATCCGCCAGCAGCGCGTGAAACGATGTCGGCCCCCTCAGATGATTATCTCGCAGATCCGGCAGCGTGCGGCGGAACATATACACCTGAATCCCGCCCACCTCCATGCACCAGCGGATCGCGCTTACCCGCATCAAATACGATTTGCCGCCACCAGCCGCACCACCGAACAGCGTTTCCGTTGCCGGTGTCTCCATCGCCAATCCCTGCTTCGGCTGTAGCTGAATATCCATTACGACATTACGCCGCGTTCGCCACATTTACCACTGACAGATCTGGTGCTACCAGCAGATCGGATTCCACCGCATCCACCACCACCGCATCCTCCACATCCAGCGGCGGCGCTACCACCTCGGCCTGCGGAATCGACGGCAGAATCCCGTTCACCACCACGTTAAACGTCGGCACCACATTAACCTGATGCTCGACCTTCTCCCCATACACCTTACTCGCGTGATGCTTCGCCAGCCGAAACCGCGTCTCAATCTTCAGCTTCCGGTTCGCCACGTCCGCTGCATCAACCCCGCCGCGCTCCGTCTGCCCTGGCTCCGTGTCCGCAATACCCACCGCCTCACTCACCAGCGCGTGCGCCTGAATCTCCAGCGCCCTCTGATACAACGTATATCTCTCCACGTCCGCCATCAGCCACGTCATCAACTTCCCATACGGAATATCCCACGCCTTCGCTATGTTCGGCAGCGTTTCAATCTCCCCCGTCGATCCCGTCATCCGCTGGCACATTTCGTCCAGCGTCACCTCCGCATTCTCTGGACTCGTTTTCTCCAGAAATCGCGCAATCCTGTCTGATCTTAACTCCCCCATACGTCATCCTTACCAATCTGATCTTTACTAATACCCTGCTCGACCTGACGCATCGCCAAATACCTCTCCGCCCACTCCGCATCACTCGCCGCAATCAGCGTGTCCAATACCGCACGCCAACCCGCAATACTTACATCCTCCTGAACCAACGCATTTACCCCACTGAACTTCGCACTCTCAACACGGTATCTAGCGTAGTAAATATCCCTCAACTTCTCCGGCGTGATTTCCGATAACTTCATGCACCCCTCCCGTTAGGTGGCCGACCACATCAGCACGCCGCGTATCTGCACCAGCTTAGTCGGGAGACTAATCGGGAGGATTTGCCAGTGAATATCGCGCTCGTCTGACGGGTCGGCCATGCGCTCCTTATACCCCACATATCCACACATTTGCAAGTGACCGCTTACTTCATATTTTTGGCGGATATTTGGGGATGCGTATATATGGCAATGGCACAGCCCCCTTGCCGCTGTTAGTGAACACTAACCCCCCCTGGGTCAGTGAACGCCCACATCGGGCCAGCGCGTCGGTTAGTAAGCACTAACTAACGTGAGTGTGCACTAACATGACATGGATGCGACATGTGGCGCGGATCAGACAATTGCGCATAAGGTAGATTATGTAAAGTGTGCGGATCAGACAGGTGAGTGCTTACTAACTTGTGCGGTGCAATACGCCAGCCGGATATGTTAGTGGGCACTAACTGATCCAGGCGCGTTGACCGGCCTGATAGCTGGCTTGCAGGCAAAACCGGCGGCAAAACCATACGCGCATCCGTTTAACCCGACACGATGCAGCAATATATGTCATGTGTCGCGTCAATAGTGTAGGGTGTCGCATTGATGTCGCATCTAACATAAATTCGGCTCATGACGTGCGCGAAGGACATTTAGGTTTAATGCGACACTGATGCGACATGCGACACTGACACGCTATTGGATTTACGGCATAATCGACACTTCACAACACTAATGGAGATTGCCATGCGAAAACTGCCGAATTGTCCTGTGCTGCTGAGGATGCGCGAATATGAGGCCGAGAGGATGCGCCAGTTAATTGATGCGGGAGTAATGGGCGCAAGCGTAACCGGTGCGGATGCGGCGAAAGCGTTAGGGGTTAGCGTGAAGCGTGCGGTAATGGCGCTGGAGGCGTGCGGATATGTGCAGCGCAGGTCGGCGCGTGGCCGGTGGTATTCATGGAGTGATCTGACAGAGTGACGTAAATTGCGGTCATATTGTGACGTAAATTGTCAACAGTTTATTGTGTTGCGGGGTTATTGCGCGGCTTTGGTGTAGATAATGCGCGAATTTGTGCGGTTTTTGGTGCGTGTTATTCTGGCATGATGTTTGCATATATATCGGCATACGGCGGATAGCCGGATAACCTGTAACCGGAAAAGGGGTTTAAATCATGGAAAAATTAGATTGCGGCCACGTAGCAAGTCCGCACAGTGAATATACAACGGGTTATGGCGTAGATAGTTCGGGCAAAAAACACTGTTATGCGTGCTGTCACGCGCAAGACTTGGCGCAATTGAAGGATACGACAAAGCCATTTTTTGCATACGTCAACGGCGACGGTAAAAGTATTACCAATTGGCCCGGATCAACTTTAATGCGTATCACTTCAGAATCAACTGGTCGCGGCGGTTTTGGCGGTCGCATGTATTACTACCGCGCAATTGACGCGAACGGCCAGCAATGGCACGGTAAAAATGCAGGGCGTGGAATGTGCATCAAATTGAAAGCGTGTAGGGTTTAATTAACTGACAAGGAGTAATAACCATGACAAAACGCGAAGCCGAAAGATTGACGCGCCAGATGGATACGCTGAGGGCGCTAGGATTTACCCGCGACGAATGCGACAGTTTGCGCCGTATAAGTATGACGCTGCAAAGATGGCACGAACGCGAGTGCGGCACGGATGGCGGGTGCATTGAGCGGGATGAAACCACAGGGAAGCCGTATTGGGTTTCTACCTGGGGCAGTCAATGGTCAACGGGTAAACGGTGCCGGACTGCGATCCCTGACCGCGAAACCGGCGCACGTAATCGGTTGGCTGCGATTCTGGCGGCACGGAATGAGCGCCGCGCATGGGCTAACGATTGCCCATCGCACGCCGTCGGCACCGTTACAATATACATTCAAGGCGATCCGCGTGGTGCCGCGCTGTATATCATCCGGCCTGGTGACGTGCCCGAAGGCGGCGACGTTAATGCGTATTATTCACGCGGTGTTTGTGTGTATTAATCACTGATAACGAAAAGGGTTAAATCATGTTCACGACACAGAAACAAGTCAGGGCGGCATTTTGGGCGGATTTTGAGGCGCGACCGGATTACGTGCCGCAGTTCCGCCGGTCGCAGAATTTGTGCCCTGTTGATACCCGTTGCGCGTTTGTTGATTACGTTGACAGCTTGGCGCGTGACGGTCAGATCAGCGAGGCATTGGCGGCACGCGTCACACTGTAGCCGGTAACGTATAGCGTCCTGAATTGGGCGCTATGCGGTGCGGGTTCCGCGCCATAACTGATAAGGGGTTAATGATGGAAAAAGTTACGCATACGCCAGGTCCGTGGACGGCTAAACCGTTCGCGGTAATGGATGCAGAAAAAACGCAAGGCATTGGTATCTATGTTGGCGATGATTGTCTGTGTGACCTTGTTTATGCACAAGGCTGGAGTGAAAAACAAGTGCAAGCTAACGCCCGACTAATCGCAGCGGCACCGGAATTGCTGGCGGCATTGAAATTACTGCTTAACCGTGCATCCGTCCTGGATCAATCCGCCACACATGACGGCCTGCAAAACATTGACGCATTAGTGGCGGCACGTATGGCAATTGAAAAGGCGATGGGTTAATCATGAAAATTACCGAAAAAGATATACAAAACGCATCTTATGATTTTACGGAATCCGAGGGTTTCCGTCATGGTGCGCGTTGGGCGCTGGATCAGGTTTCTGCGGATTCTGACATTAACGCGGAATTGCTGGCGGCATTGGAAGATGCCAGAAATGTGCTGGCATTGGCGATTACTAAATTTGGCGATGAATCAACAGATAACGAAGATAGCCAGGATGATGTTAACGGACTATTAACAAGGATTGACGAGGCAATCGAAAAAGCCAGAGGGGAATAATCATGCAAAAAATCACAGTTACAGTGCCCGACAATATCCACATTTCAATCATTGCCGACGCACTGGCGCAATTGGATGCCGGTATCACTGTTAAACCTGTCGCCAAGCGTGCCGGATCACGCCAGGATTCACCGGATAGCGTGCCGGAGTATGTCGGCATGGCTGATCTGGAATATCGGCGCTATTGCGACCAGGACACGGAAGGCGCGGTATATGATCCGCACAGCGAACGATGGTATTTGCCGGAAGTGATGGACGGCGTATCTGTTGATAAGGCGATCCGTAAGCTGATGGCGGAAGTTCGGAAGGGGCAGAATTCGGATGGGCGCGATAAATCCGTTTATCCGTCGCTGTATAACGGACTGCCGTTAGATACTGACAGCTATATCCGGCGTTTTTGTGGCGCATTGCATCATGTTAGCGCGGATTATGTTTGCGGGGTGACAGCATGACAACCTGGGCCATTGAATACGCGCATAACCCGAAAGCTAGTTACAAGCGATCAGTAACAAGTAATAACTGGACGCTTGCATGGTCGATCTGGTGCGCGATTGTAGCGCGTGACGGTATGCGCTATCGGTTTAAACGTAATAACCTGATAATTGCGAGGAAAAAATGACGCGCAGAGTTCAGCGAGGCGGATCAGGTAACATTCTGCTATCGGTAGTCATGGCGATACTGTCGGCACTGTTTAACGGCGGGAGGAAATGATGTTTACAGACTATAAACGGGTTAAGGTGTTTTATCCGATGAAACTGTCGGACATGATTGGCGAGTTTATCGCTGCTGGTTGTGTGGTCGCATTGCCAATCGTTCTGCTGTTTATCGCGGAGGTGCTGAAATGAAAATCCTAGCATGGCATTTTGTAAATGATAAATTGCGTGATGGTTCACCGATACCCAAGAATGGCGTATGGCTGAAGCACAAAGGCGAAGCTGTTATCTGCGAATCCGGCCTTCACTGGTCGCGTGATCCGTTTGATGCCTTGGAATACGCGCCTGGTTCTACGCTTTGCCTTGTCGAAGTTCGCGGAATTATCGCTGAGCAATCAGACAAGGGCGTAAGTCTTGAGAGAAAGATTATCGCAAGAATGGATGCTACAGAAATGCTCAGGTATTTCTCAAGGATGCAAGCTCTGTCAGTTATTCACCTGTGGGATGCGCCAGATTTGGTTTGCGATTATCTAATGACTGGCGATGAAATTATTAGGGCTGCGGCGTGGGCTGCGGCGAGGGATTCGGCGAGGGATTCGGCGTGGGCTGCGGCGAGTGATGCGGCGAGGGATTCGGCGTGGGCTGCGGCGAGTGATGCGGCGAGGGATTCGGCGAGGGATTCGGCGTGGGCTGCGGCGAGGGCTGCGGCGTGGGCTGCGGCGAGGGATTCGGCGAGGGATTCGGCGTGGGCTGCGGCGAGAAAAGACTTTAACGAACTGGTTAAAGACTGTTTTTCGGATTATCTGTAATGACGCTAACAAATGCCATGCGCGACTATCTGAGAGCGCCAGAGACTGCCATGATGCCGTATTACGATATGGTTATGGGTTTTATTCGGAAGTTTGAATTGAAACCCGACCAGGCAGGGCGATTGCTGGCGCAGTGGATCAGGGAAACGGTATGATTAAACAGCCCGAAACGCTACCGGATAGCTGGCCGTTTCCCGTTGACGGTCAGCCGGTAGCGGTGCCGGTGCCGGTTAAATCCAGGACGGTTAAAACGGTTAAACGCAAGCGGGCTAAACGGTTTCCCGACGATGTGCAGGACGCGCCTTACTGATAACCCATATAATCGTCAACCAGTTTTATACGGATTCCGGTAAATCCGCGTCCACTAGCATTGCGGTATTTGCTGAACCCGCGATCCTCTAGTTTCTGACTGAATCGTTTTTGCGACGGACAGAACTCGCCGTTTTTGTCTGTCCATCTCTTAAACGATTCATATATTTCTTGCGACGGGGTTCGGCATCCGTCTGCGAGTTCAATGCAATCGTCCAGCCATGCGCCGATGGTATCCTCGCCGGTAAGGTAATCGTCGGTTGAACTGGTAATCACGTCGGGCCGTTTTAATCCCTCTTGCGCCCACAGAATAGCGCCCTGGATCATCCAATGCAGGATAGCAGGGTATTCTGCCTTGAGTTTTTCCGGCAGGTCTAGCACGCGGTTTTCCTGCGGTATGCTGCCCGACCATTCCAGCATGTCGATCCGCCTTCTCATTTCCTCGCCAACGGAGCGCAGGGCCGGTTTATGGTTGCCGACGAATACCAATTTAAACTGCGGCTGGAATTCAAACGTCGATTGGTGCATGTGACGCGCTGCAATCTTATCGCGCCCTGTTAGCTGTTTGATGCGCGATTCATTCCAGCGTGTGCCGTCCTCAGTCTCCGATGCCGTTACTAGCCTAGCGCCGACTAAACGGGCGATTTCCTCTGAGTGTTCGCTGCGATCCTTCGCCGTAAACGATTCGATTTTAGCGGTGCGGCAATAGTCGCCCATGATTTCGACGATTGGCGTGAGGAATTTTGATTTACCACCACCGCCAGGGCCATGTATAAATAAAAACCTTTCCTCGCGGGTGTCACCAGTCAGCAAGTATCCGCACCACTTTTGGATAAATTTTGCGACGTTTTTATCGCCTTTATGCGCCCTTGCCAGCACGCTATCCCACCACGGATGATCGCCTTCGACGGGTGCGACTGCTGTTTTTTTGCTGATAAGCTGCTCACGCGATGCGCCGATGGATTCGCCGGTTTTTAAGTCAATGATACCGGCAGGGGTGCCGAGTAAAAACGTATTCGCGTCCCAATCGTCGGCGGCTGTGGCGCATTTCGGATTCGCACCGGCTAGCGTGTTGATGGCGTTAAAGTTTTTTATCGTGCAGATCCGGCCACGCTGCGAAGGGGTGAGTTCCCGCGCTTCGGCCTGCATTTCGCGGCAATGCTCGTCGATCACCCACGTCATGCTGTTTTTCTGATCCAGAACCCATGTCGTGCCATCCCACTGATGCCATGCACGCCATTTCGCGGTAAATCGCCAGTCCTCGCCGTGTTTTTCTACCCATGATCGGGCCATACCGGACTCGCTGAATTCTGGCGGGAGTTCGGCTTCGGCTTCGATTTCCTGGATTTTCGGCTTTCGGACAGTATTGCCTTCAACGACACCGAGGCTAGGCTTCGATTTAACGGGTGCTGGCTGCGTCGGTGCAGGTTTAGGTGTGTCTGCGGCTGTCTGGACTGGTTCCGGTGCTGCTGTTGGCGTTTCTGGCTGAATATTAGGATATTCTAATACTCTGGTTTTCGCCCATTCCCACGTAGTTTCCGGTGTCCAGCCGGTAGCATCGGCTAAATCCCATGCTTTCGGTGTGGGTGTTCCGTCCGGCTGCGTTTCAACGTCGATGCCCTTAACCTTTTCCGCCCCGTTGGCGTAAAGGTATGCAGCGACCCGTTCCATAGCCTGCCGACCAGCATCGTCGTTATCAGGAATTAGCACGACTTTACGGCCTTTTAGCAGCGTCCAGTCAGCCTTTGCTACGGCATTAGCGCCACCAGGCCACGACAGGACAAGGTGATTGGGGAATAGTCGCGTAGCGGCATCGGCGGTTTTCTCGCCTTCGACCAGAATAACCTGCTTATCGGTGCCACCAGTAAATTCCAGTTTTTCCTGCCCGTATAACGGTCGCGGTTCGCTAAAGTGTCCGCATGACCATTCCGGTGCTTCATGTTCGGCGCGGCTTCCCCATGTCCAGCACCTGATTTCCTTGCGTTCGCTATTCGCGTATCGAGAAACATAGCCAAGCGGCTGACCATCCAACGTGCGATACCTCCACACGGTTTCCGGCTGACCCAATCCCTTCAGTTCCATGTTGGGCATCAGGTTATCGGCTGGCGGTGCGAACGTGCGGCGCGGCGGTGCTTTTTTCAGTTCGCGTTTAACCACAGGCTTCGGATCTGGCATCGCATTATCCGCGCCAGTCAGTTTTTTGCACGCAGCAACAAAGTCGATCTGCTCGACGTGCATCAGGAAACCGATTGCAGTCTCATGGAACCCGCACGCGAAACAGTGAACGAATTGTTTTTCAGGGACGACGTGCATCGACGGATTGCTGTCCGTATGCGCGACACATAATCCCTTGTATTCGCGCCCGTCCGGTTTCAGTTCGACGTATCGGCTGACCAGTTCGACTAGATCCGTGTTCGCCAGTATCGCGTCTGTATCGAATTTTTTTTGTTCTGTCATTTTAAAATTCCCCATTGGTCGGCCATAGCATCGGCTATACCTTGAAATGTTTTCCTGCGCTCTTTCCAGCGATTAGGGCTAGGCGGCATTTTATGTATTCGCGCCTCTCTGCCATCAACAATGTTTGACGGGTGCAATTTAGGCAGATTTTTAAGCCATAAGCATGTTGCTTTTGTTTCTCCATGCCCAAACTGCCACGGCTGAATAATCTGATCTGGTTTGCGGATTTTGCTGGATATGATACTGATCGGATTTTCCAGTGCTATATGATCAATGGGTGCTGTAAGTAGTGCATGGACAAATTCAAGCGCCCATGCCTGCTCGACTTGCTTATCCTTAAACCATCGCGCACCAGATACGGCTAAGTGAGTGCATGGCGGGTGAGCGATCATCAAATCCCATCCATCACCTAAAACAGCCATCACATCACCCTGAATATGCGGCCCTGGCTTTTCTGTCGGCAGCAGATCGCAGCTTACGGCATCATGCCCTCGCTTAATAAAGGCATCGCGCACAGTTCCCGAAAACTCACATGCTACTAATATTTTCATATCCGCCAATCAGAAAAAAAGAGGGCCAGCATCGGCCCTCGTTAAAAACGGCGACGATCAGCAGCCTCGTTTACCTTTACCAGTTTTGCCTTTACCTTTTTTCATCGGTTTCACAGAATCACCCCCTTTCTATCGTGCCAACATCGCCAGATTGCGACCGGCGTAAATGTCATACGATCCCTCTGCCATAGGCTTAAACTCAGGAACATAACGGCGCGGCATCTCTTTTTTCTTCGGCACGACTTCTTCAATCATGCCATCAAACGGTTTCAACGAATAAATACATTTCGGATTACGTTCTGTGTAACTTCTAATCCTATAAACATCACGCATACCGAAAATTGCGTTACTGACTAGCCGCACTTCAACGCCGATTTCGGCGGCTATTTCATGTGCAAACATTTCCTTTTTTGTTTCCAGCACTTTCAAAATTTTATTGCGTAACCCGTTACGTTTAGCCACGATAGAATCCCTCCACAGTAAAAGAAAAAGTTTCTGCTGGTCTACCTGCTTTGATACGCGCCTTCATTTGTTCGTCCGTTTCCGTTATCGGATACGTTACGAGAATAGTTGAGGGTTTGGCAGATTCCGCTGCCCTCTCAGCGGTCGGGGGTCGGGCGAACGCAGCCCCGTCTACGGTTATCGGATCTGCCATCCTACACACCTAGACGTTTAAACTCTGAAATTACATCGTCAACGCAAGTAGCAATCAACCCAATCCCGCCACAATGCCTAACATATTCCACGTAATTCATCTGCTCCTGCTCCCTCTGATCTTTTGGCTTCGTCCAGCCTGGACGTTTAACCTCAACTGCGTAATACCTACCATCTGTAAGCATTCCGCAAACATCAGATTTCCGCATTTTGCGACCCTTGTGATCGCGGCTATAAAGAATGTGAAACCTTACAAAATACTTATCAGACTGAATTGCCCCACTGTTAATTCTCTCAACAATGGCAACACTAGGATGATGACAAAGAAATTTTATAATATCCCTTTGCGGCTCAGATTCCAATGGCTTGTTAGATTTTTTTCTTGGGCCACGCGTCACCTTTTCTTTGACTTCCCGCGTCGCACCATCTGGAGTCGTCTTGCCTGACATCAAGCTGTAGTAGTCCATTGCCTTATTATTCGCCCTAATGGTATCCGGCAGCGATGGCTTGAAACCTGGCTTAAATCGTGAGTTCGTCAATTTCAGCCCTTTCAAACGCCACATTCCATACCCGCGCCAATTCGCAATTATCAATCTTCGGCAGGATCTTCGGCGGCTCTGGTTTGTATTCGACCGCAAAATAAGCAAAATTTCGATGGCCTCCAGTTTTATCCTGCGCCACGTCGCCATCGTTTCGCATCCTTCGTAGGGTCTGCGAAATAATAGCTGCCGGTATATGCGGAAGGATCGAAGCGATTTCGTTTCTGGTCAGTTTTTTACCGTTATCCAGCACGGATTCGATTTGTTCGCGGTAATGGCCGATTGGGGTTTTGAATGTCATGGCAGTTTTGCTACACATTCGACTATGGCGCGGTTTAGGTCTTTGTTAAATATTGATTTATTGTTTTCCCCGTATGCCTCCCATTTATGCGAGTCCGCAGCGCCCCAATTACAGCATATTGTTAGTTGCATTTTCTTAACTAATGCCATTGCTTGCGCGTCATCGTGGAGTGGGTCGTAGTCGTGGCGTTCAGGTTGTTTTGTTCCGTCAGTCCTGAAAAACACGACACCATGAATATCCGTTGATACGTCATAACCCATCTTTTCAGCGCACTTCTTAATCATTTCCAGATCATTCATGTTAGTAATCACTCACTTTCCGTTTTGATAACCTGATTGATTCGCTGGCGTGATACTTTCAATTTCCGAGCAATATCAGCCTGCGAGAATCCCTGTTTGTATAGCGAAACGATGCGCTTTCTATGGAGCGCGGCCTGTTTGAGATACTTCTGATATGGACTGTTCATGGCGGCATCATGCCATGCCAAAAAAATAAATGCAATACCCGTTGACACAAATAAATTTAAGCGTATTATTCGTATCGCAGCACGTCATTAACTACAGGAGATTTACACATGGCAACACGCCTCTATATCGTCGAAGTCGGCACTGAAGTCAAACTGATCGAAGCTGCCAGTAAAGCAGCAGCACGCAATCACGCGCTGAAGGAAATGGCATCTGTCCGTATCGCCAGCGCAAAGGATGCTGCGGAACTGGTCGCTGAAGGCAAGAAAATCGAAGTCGCTGGAAAAGACGAGTAATTTAAACGGACGGCCAGAATAGTCTGGTCGTCCATTCGGGAGGTTACGATGATTAGTTACTACTCAGATATTGTTCAGGGTTCCGATGAATGGCTGGCGGCACGGTGCGGCTTGCTGACTGCCAGCGAAATGAAACTGATCGTTACGCCGACGCTGAAAGCTGCCAGCAACGACAAAGAACGCGCCCACCTGTATGAACTGTTGGCGCAGAGGATTACCAAGCACGTCGAACCACGCTACATCAGCGACGACATGCTGCGCGGCCAGGAGGATGAAATTCAGGCGCGTTTTGAGTATGAAAAAGCATATGGCAAGGTTCTGGAAGTAGGATTCATTACCAGTGACAAATGGGGATTCACGATTGGCTATTCCCCTGATGGACTGGTCGGCAGTGTTGGCCTGCTGGAATGCAAATCACGCGCACAGAAACACCAGATCCGCACGCTAGTCGATTACGTCAGCGCCGATACGATTGACCCTGACTTCATGCTCCAGTGTCAAACCGGCCTGCTGGTGACGGAGCGCAAGTGGATTGATCTGGTGTCGTATTGCGGTGGACTGCATATGGCGACAGTTCGCGTGTTTCCTGATGCGAAGATTCAGGAAGCGATTATTGAAGCAGCAACAGCGTTTGAATCGCGTCTGAATGCGGCGTATGAAAAATACCAGTCGCTGCTGGCATCCGATAAACGTCTGATTCCTACTGAACGGAAAATTACACAGGAGATGATCTAATGACCGACATGCGTAAAGTAATCGTGCCGAAATCAGATCAGCTTAACGCGGACGATCTGATCGGCGGCACCATGACCATCAAGATTACCGGCGTTGACATCAAGGGCGGACAGGAGCAGCCGGTGTCGATTCACTTTGAAGGCGATAACGGTAAGCCATACAAAGCATGTAAGTCGATGTGCCGCGTCATGGTTTCAGCATGGGGGCCGGATTCGTCGAAATACATTGGCCGGTCGATGACGCTGTATCGTGATCCGAAAGTCAAATGGGGCGGCATGGAAGTCGGCGGCATTCGGATCAGCCACATGAGCGACATTGACAGTGACATGACGATGGCGCTGACAGTCACCAGGGCGAATAAAAAGGCATACACCGTGAAGCCGCTGGTTGCCGAGAAGTCGTATGCTGACCAGATCCGCGAGGCAGCTACCGTCGATGATCTGGTTGCTGTATGGTCGTCGATCCCGCGTTCTGAGCAGAAAAACTATCTGGCCGCGAAGGATGCCCGTAAAGCGGAACTGACTTCCGCACCTGCCGCAGCCGCCGAACCCTCTAGCGGCACCGAATTGTAATGCAAGCAGACATTGTTATCGTATTGGTAACTTTCGTCTGCTTGGCGACATTCTATTTTTGGTGGGGAGATTAAAATGAATCTGATAATTTTTTCGTCGTTCTGCATTGGTTTTTCATGCGGTATATTTTTTGCACTGGTGCTGTTATGAGTGCGCGTGCTGGCGATGTTCATGTAATTGAGAAACACGTCAGGAGAATTCACCTGTTGATCGCAGCTTGTCTTGGCGCAATAGCTGTGTTGCTGCCGGATTATTTTATTGATAGATCTGCCGCTAATGTCGAGGATGACGCTATGGTTTCTGCGTGCAAATTGCCGTCACGCGATGGAGAAATGACCGTGTTTATCGTCGAAAACGGGAAAATGAAGTGCTGGAGGTGGCGATAATGGAATGGTGGCAATATTTTGTAATTATGGGCTGTGTTGGTGTTATATTAGTCATTATCAGCGTATCTACGCGCTGGTAACATTATCTAACGGGAGACGATAATGAACAGTATCGCAATGCAAATCGACTACGCTACCGAAGAAATGGCAATGCTTAACCGGCTGCTATTGGCTCGTGCTAATTACCGGAAACTTGATGATGCGCGTGCCGCAACAAAACCTGGCGCTGATCGCGCAATTGCCAACATGAAAGCAATTGACGCATTGGCACTGGTTATGCGGCTTGAACGCGAATACGACGATATGTTTGCGCCTGAACCGCCATCTGAACCGTCGCCAGAGTATTCTGATGTTGCGCCGTTGCATGACTGTGGAGAGACTAAGGCAGAACATGTTGACCGATATATCAAACCCAAACTGATGACCGCAGATGAACGCGCTGACGATCCGCGCAGGGAGCAATCGAAATGAACACGAAACGACACAAACACGCAGACCTGATTCACGCATGGGCGGCGGACTACGCGACACTGAAGTACCCCCAAGAACTCAAGCGTATCCGTGAGGTGCAGGTGCCGGAGGAACCGGAAGAAGTGGCATCGGTTATTGATGGAAATTGGAGTGCAAATTCAGCGTTAAGGACTCGTCAATACATCGACACCCTGCGCGACCTGCTGAAAAAGGAAAGTGCAAGGGCTGACTATAACGGCGAACAATGGGCAGCATCGGCAGAGGCAATACTGGTGGTGAACAAACGCGCCGATGCAGCAGAAGCCACCATCAAAGCCACGTTCGCCAAACTTATCGAGCGAGCGGGGGTGAAGAAATGAAACTCAAGCGAATAGCAGCAATGCCTTTTGCTTTACTGGCTGATGTAGTTAGCTGCGGGAATATCGGCGGCAATCGGTCGTTTACTTAGCAAGTCATGGACGCAGAGAAACGGGAACGAGATACGGAAGAAGCCGTGAAACTGCTGAAACTACTTATCGAGGCATCCAAATGACCACAGACACCGCGCTGGCGCTGCTGGCGGAAGCTGAAGATGCAATTTGTATTTTGTCAGACAGCATACGAGATAGAACCGTAAGCGAGTATTACTCTAATCTATGCGACCGCATCACCGCCCTGCTGGACAGCGGCGGGTGGATTTCGGTGAAGGATGGATTGCCTTTGGTTGGTATGTCTGTTTTGGTCAGCGAACCGAATCGACCTGTTGAGAAAACATGCCATGACGGACGAGATTGGGTGTTGCCGCACAAATCAAAAGTAACCCACTGGCAACCGTTACCGCCCCTGCCGAAAGGAGAGATTAAATGATAAGCATTGATGAACAGATAGCGTATCAACGTGAGCCATGGGGAAGCGGAGAGCATGAAGTAGCCATCCTCGCCACCCTGCAATCCATCAAGGACGCGGGTGATGCTGTGGTGGAGCCTGAATACTTAATTAGACTGCGAAATGCACTCAAGGGGTTCAAGTCTGACGGTGCATTCGCCGGAGATAAGGATATTGTTGACTACATCGACTCCCTGCGCGACCTGCTGCGGCGGGAGACTGCAAAACATGAAGGTGCTGCCGATGGCTGGAAATACTGGCGTGAACGCGCCGAAGCAGCAGAACGCCAGCTCGCCGCGATGCTGAAACTTGGCGAGAATCCGAGCGAGAGTGTGGTGGCGGTTGGTGTGGTGCGTATGCGTATTGGTTATCCGGCAAGCAGTGTTTTTACAGCCATGTTCGCCAAACTTATCGAGCAAGCGGGGGTGAAGAAATGATTGATAAAGAAACCACAGAAAAGTATTACGCAGAATTTATAAAGTCTCTGGCAAAAGCAATCGACGCAGCCATCAAGGAGCAATCACATGACTGATATTAAGCCGGTGGCGTGGTATGACGACGACCTAGAAATTCACTATGGGCCGACACATCCAGTTTTCACAGTTACCGGATGGCAACCACTCTACCCCGAATCCGCCCTACTCCAAGCGCGAGAAGAAGGAAGGCTGGCGAGGATGCGGGAGGCATTTCTAGCTGGATACGAGACGGCCCACAATCACACGGTAGAGGGTGCGTATGCGCCTGAACTGTCTGCCGATGATTACATTGATGAATCACCCGCGCAGCGGAGGGTAAATGAAATTCACAGACACTCTTAAAGAGTTAGAAGCGAAGGCCGCTGCATCGTTGAGCATTGACGATATGGAAAATTTTAACAGTTACCTCCGCAACCACGCCCAAGAAATAATCAATCTGGTGGAGGCGGCGGAAGATGTAAGTAATGGAGACATATCTATACATGAGAAAATTATTTTATCGGAAGCATTGGCCGCGCTGAATAAGGAGAAAAACACATGACCAGACTTGAATTCCTTCTGAAGGCCTTCGCTACCAACACCGAGCAGATGAAGGTTACGCTGGACACTCAGCAGACGATAGTGGACACGCTGGAATACATACGGGAGAAGAAGGAGTGGGTCGGGCTGACGGATGAAAAGATTGAGAAGTTGCTGGATGAGATGTCAATTGGCTGTTGCGCTAGAGATGTGCGGGTTGTTCAAGAAAAACTGAAGGAGAAAAACAATGGTTGAAATGAGATGGTTAAAGAAAACAGAAGTCTTAATGAATCGACCGGATGACAGTCCATTGGTTGAGGTTACTACTGAGGTCTTGCAGTATCGCCAGCATATACCGGAGTTTGGTTGGTCTGAATGGATAGACGTTCCCACTGTGACGGAGGGATGATGTATATAACCTGGTTCCTAGTTATATTATCCGCATCAAGAGTTCCATACGAATTGGAATTTAAAACGGAGTCTCAGTGCATTACCCAAAAATCAAGGCTTGCAGTTGAATCGCCGTGGGTATTGGCAAGATGCGAATACAGAGTAATCAATTAAGAGGATCACTAAAATGAAACGCTTTGACATTTACGAGCAACTGAAACCGCTGCGCATCGGATCTGACGACGACGGGGCTGTTTACGCTGCCAATCTGAAGCACCACGGATACCTGGACTGCCATTCAGCACAAGAGGCTATCCGACTGTCACGGAAGATTATCCGGTGGCCGGTTGTGCAAGAGCGACATTTTTCGATTATTAACTAATTACCGATTTTTAATCGCGTCAGCAATGTTTGGCGCTATTTTTTCCACACTTCTGCCGACCACATATCCGCCGAGGCCAAATTCAACGATTGACCACAGTTTGATGTATTCGGCTTCAGCAAGATTCGGTGCGGCCCATCCGAACCAACGCGCCACGATCAGGCAGAGAAACACCAACATGGTTATCGGTCGCCAGTTTGCTGCCAGCCAATGCGACGATGCCGCCTCTGCCTGGATGATGGATGCCGCAGCAGTCTCGATCTGCTGCTGGTGCTGCATCAACTGAACCAGCACCTCTTGTTCGGCTTTGGCTTTCTGTTCAGGATCTGGAAACAGATTACCAACGACTTTTCCGAGTATTGGTGCCAGTGCTGGTATCAGTAGCTGTAGCATTTCATTCTCCTATATTTACAACACAATCCCAACACTGGTGCCCTTTTCGTTGATCGTCAGAATCTGATAGCGCGGCCCGTTTACACGCAGCCCGACATGCACCCACCGCCTGAACTCGTATATTAGCTGGTCGATGCCCAATTTTTCCACATGCGGCTCTAAGGCGCGGCAAACGTCGTATGGCGTTCCCCATCCTGGACAGATAAAATCGGTCGCCAGTCCCTGCACATGGGCGCTGGTATGCTTGCTGCCGATGGCTGAATTCAGTTCTAGGCAACGGTATCCGCTGCTGACGGCGATTTTATTCTTGCCCAAAATAACCCTGATTTCCTCCATGACTGCTGCCATGCGTTTCAGGTTATTGATTATCAGTATTTCCTTCGGCGTATTGTCGATCCCGTTTCTGGCTGCTGTTTCGCTGGTTGTGTATTCGGCCAGCGTGAAGTGTTCTGATAGGTTCATTTTAATATCGCCATAACAAGACCAATATTTGCCACGGAATATCCGGCAAAACATATCGCCATTCCGTGCCGTCCGTTTATGAATTCACTGATTGCCACGCCCAAATAAATCAGCGTTACAAATCCAATTAGTGTGGCGCTCATACTTTGATTATCTCCCCTCTAAATTGGAAACTTTCGTCATCCCATTTCAGCGCCAATTCCGGTTGCAATAATTCCCAATTTTTATATGTCAAAATTGCCAGCGCAGATTGCCACGAAGTTTTGCT
>Ga0181351_1000109_pt1 | contig 21624 bp, 19 predicted proteins | sample Su13VDMM15SD_FD_170485 | JGI IMG/M metagenome (GOLD analysis project Ga0181351, IMG submission 170485) | Freshwater viral communities from Lake Michigan, USA - Su13.VD.MM15.S.D | ecosystem: Environmental > Aquatic > Freshwater > Lake | place: USA: Michigan | collected 2013-07-16 | reverse complement strand
CCGTAAAATCAACCGAGGTAGTCGATGCATAGGATTTACGGATCTTTCCACGACCAGTGTAACCCGTGAGGTTCATGACTCCACCAGCCGGTGCTGAAACAACAATGGTTTCAGTATATGAAGAACCTCGGTCAATTGTAATGTCGGAATAGACTGCCATTTAGTTATTTATATTGAAAAGAATCTCGGTATTTACACCATACCGAATCATATTCTGAATCTGGCTTTATACCGTTTACTAACCATGGCCCACCTTCAGTAAAATGTAAAGCTTTAGGAAACCTTTCTGGTGTTTTATTATACCAGCCAACCAGCCAATTCCAATCATATGATATTTCTCCGATATCAGAATCATCCAACCATTGAAATCTATGTAGGAAACTTCCAGAAGAACTATTCAACAAATTAAAATCCAAAACTTTATTTTTTGGATGTTCATTGTTCCATAATATAAGGCTGCTCCAATTTTTTCTAGGATAAAAACTCTGAACCTTATCGTTCATCTTTAGAGTATTCTCAGGCTTATAATCGTGTTTCACAACCTGAACTGCATATTGCGGATTAAATTGATCTATCAGTTTTTGAATATCCTCTAGAAATAAAAAGTCACCGTCACAAAATATTGAGAAGCCTTTATAATCGTTTATCAGTGGAACATAAAAACGAGCATATGTAAATGGAGTAGAAGCCAGAGGATCATTTGGTCTATCATATCCCTTAATTGTATCACCATTGATAGGATAGATACTAATATCGTTATTCGAGGAATGTTTTACAATAGAATATTTGCATACATCATATGCAATGCTTTGTTCAGGATCATATCCTACATGAATGTTTGTATTCATAATGTTTATTAAAAAATGATTCTTTCTTTTATGAATAAATCAACACTTTCTTTACCCACCAATGTGCCATTGGTATTGCAGTTTGCACAGGCGGGCCCAACACGATTACCTTTAGCCAACTGAGAGCGAACTTTAATAAACTCTTCTCCATTCCAAATATCACTTAAGGATTTTGTATTGATATTTCCAAACCCAGTGTGTGCTCTTTTCCAATCATTAGCACATAATACAGCACTTCCATTCCAATCTATGATTAACTTATAAAATGGAAAATAGCAAGGGGAATTTCTATTAACATTTTCTTTCAGTGAGGATGCTTTTACCGAACCAGCTCTATTATTAAAGTTATTTCGATTCATTAAATCTTCGGTTGTTTCATCTGTATTAAACCATAATTCTCTTATTTCAAAGTTATGAAACCCATTCTTTTCAAATAGCTGTATAAAATGCTTCTTTTGTTCAAGGCCATCATAACAACTTACTATAACCTTATTAAAATTGGGTTTAATGATTTCTTTAATATTTTTATCATTTAGAAAATCACCGTTGGTTGTTAACACAAAAAAGTTGTTTGGTAATGTATTTCTTATAATAGAAATCAACTCAGGAAAAAATGGATGGGTAAATGATTCACCAAAACCTGCCATATGAAAATCTCCTTCATATCCTTCGGCCAAACATTTATTTGCTAGGTTTGTAACCGTATCTAAACTCATGAATAACTTTTGATTGGGATATATTTTTGGATCATATCTTGGGCAAAAGGAACATTTACGATTACATAATTCTGTAATACACAATTCAATGGAACTTAATCCTTTAAGAGTATCTAAGAAACTATGTTTTAAACTATTAACATAATATCTTTCATTCCTCTTATTAAGATGGTAATCATTCATATTGTATATATACAATATGAACCAATTGAAGGAAATAGGAATATTTTCTAAAAATATTTCTATTGTTGAATTAAATGTAACGGAATTATGCACTCGCAAATGTTCCTTTTGCCCAAGATATGATCCAAAAATATATCCCAATCAAAATAAGCATATGTCTCCTGAAATCTTTAATGCGGTAGTTCGTGCATTAAAGGAATCTGATTATAAAGGTGAAGTATGCGTAAGTGGTTTTTCCGAGCCTTTAATGTGCAAAGATATTATGTATGGATTAGAAATACTATCTAAAAACTATCCAACATCTCTTATTACAAATTCCGACTTACTTACAATTGATACTCTAAAAAAATTAGAGTCATTTAAATTAAAAGCACTTTGCATTGACCTATATGATAATGAACTACAATATGATTCCTTACTTAAATTATTAAAAGAAAGTGAATATACATTAGATAATTTAACAATCAAAAAGGTTTATTCTAAGGAAACGTTAGAGTTTTATAATAGAGGTGGTACATCTACTTTTAAAAGTTCAGCTGGTATAAATCCAAATAGGTCATGCCATATTCCATTTTATAAAGCAATGATAGACTGGAATGGAAATTATCTTTTATGCCATTCTGATTGGCATAGAGAATCCGAAATATCAAAATCAAATTTAAATGTTAAAGATACTTCACTGGAGCAATATTTAAACAGTAGTTTTTTTAAAGATTTTGTTAGCAAAATGATAAAAACAAAACGTAATGGTTTAACTCCCTGCGAGAAATGTGATATAAACGGTACTAAAATTGGTAAACTCTGGAGTCATAATGAAGCTTAAAAATAAAGAGGTTCGTATCGAACCTACAAATCTATGCAACTATCATTGCATAATGTGTCCCAGAGAAAAGCATACTCGTAAAAAGGGTATCATGTCAATGAAATTGTATCTTCAAATCGTGGATCAAATCGTGGATATGGGAGCTACTAAAATTGTTTTAACTAATTTTGGTGAGCCGTTCATTGATCCTACGCTTGAAGAAAAGATTTTAATTGCAAAGAAAAGAGGTTTAACTACATATGTAATTTCTAATGCCTCGATGTTTTCGGAACGTTCTTCTTATGATCCTTCATTAACAAAGATTGAAAGCGCAATTAAAAATGGTCTGGATGAAATACGATTAAGTTTCTACGGTTTTGACAAGGGGCAATATGAAAAGACCATGAAGGGTGGAAACTTCGATCAAGTGCTGGCAAATATATCTTTGTTAGGAAACCTTAAAAGAAAATATGGGACAATAGAGGTAAGTCATTTCATCTTGGATTTTGATGGAGAAACTTCAATAGATAAATGTCCTAGTGAAATTAAGGAAGTGGCCGATTATTATGAAGTATGGAAGCCACACAATTTCGGAGATGGAAAGACATATCGTGATTTAGATCCTAAGGTAGGAAAAAAATCTTGTGGAAGACCACAATCGGGGCCTCTTCAAATAAACTGGAATGGAATTGTCGTACCATGCTGTTTCGACTATAATGAATCCATGCCTTTAGGAGATGCTTCTAAGGAAACTCTTGAACAAATACTAAATGGAGAAGCGTATTCATCGTTACGAGAATCTCACCAAAATAACGAATATTCAAAACATTCATATTGTAATGGGTGTGATCAGTTGTTATGCAATAAATCTTCAAATAGTATCGTATATAGTACCAATCCGGTGCACAGAGAAATGAAAGAAGAAGACATTATCAATAGAACAAATACAAGTCCTCAAATACAATTAACATGAAGATTCTAGTAATAGGATGTGGGATGGATGTAACCTCACGCAAACGCGGCAAATTTATAAACGAAACATTTGATGAAGTAGTTTTTATCAAGTATTCAATAAATCACTATGAGACATTTAAAGAATATACAGGTGATCCTACAATATGGGTAAAAACCGAGAGAGAGTTTTACAAATATTCGCGAAGAGAACAGTTGGATCATGATGAAAAGCCAAGGTGGGATTTATGGTGGAATGAAGAAAAACAAATTAAAGCTCAAAATAGAATATACGAAAATATTTCTAAAACGGGTATAAAAGAAATCTGGGAAGATAGTTTCAGCTTAAACGGGGAAAAAGATAGATATCCGTTTACGCCTCCAAAAAATATTCACGGAAAACAAATTCCAATAGTAATAAAAAAATATACCGGATATGTAGGCACAATTGGTTTGGCCATTTTATTTGAAGCAATAAGATTAGGATACACTGTATACTATCTTGGCTTTGATTCCTATATTAAAGGAGAACATTATTTCCATCATATCGAAAATACTTATGGTACATATACAAATTATATGAATCAAACAGAATTTCCTTCTGGACGTATTATACCTCCAGATATGGAACAATACGTGATAATAAAAAAATTGGAAAAACAAGGTTTAATAACTCACGTTGATAAAATAATTGATTGCAAACTTTGAAAGTGTTTTAAATCTTCCGCTTTAAATATATCCGGTATTTTTAAATACATATCCGTTATGGTATTTGTTTCTTTTAATGATTCAGCAAAATTATTTAAGATTTCATTAAAGTTTAAAATCAATATATTGCATTGATTTTCATCAAGGTCATTATCGTTTTTAATGAAACCTACATTTAATAATGTTTCTTCTTTAGCATATTGAATTAAAGCTTCTTTTACTATATCTATTGATATATTTTCTTTACCAATTTTTAATGTTTTTAGAACACTCTGAATCTGAATTTCTAAAATAACATCTTTCACCTGACTAATTTCATATATTTCTTCCTTTGTAAACAAAACATTATGTTCTAATTTTTTTATGGCCTCAAATATGAACTCTAGAAATATTTTATTAGATGATTTTTCTTCTATTACATGTTTAGTAATTTCATATGTACCAGATAATACATAGGTTGATATTTCCTCAGAAATAATATGCTTTAAAGTGACCTCATTTAAACTTTCGCTTAATAGTTCTCCTCTATAGATTTTACCATTTAATGTTAATTCGCATAATGTCATAATTTTATTTATATGAAAAAAATAGTTATCATAGGAACATCTGCAGATGTTACTTTAAGAAAAAGAGGAGATTTTATCAATTCATTTTTTGATGAAATAATGATATGTAATAAATCAATATTCCATTTACAGAGTCATAAAGATTATCTGGGCTCTCCTACTATCTGGGGGAACTGCGGTTGGTCAGATACAAATAAAGATGTAATCTTTGATCCAGATAAAACACAGGTGGATTCCGTTAAGGATATTTTATCAAATTCTACAATCAATTCCGTTTGGATGAATTCCGTAATCAACGATATAAACTATAAGATCCCAGACAATATTAAAGTTGACGTTATATGTAAAACAAAACACAATAATTTAAATTATCATTCGCTGGGATTACAATCGATCATATATGCATTGTCTTTAGGATATGAAGTGTATTATTTTGGAATAGATTCATACAGAAAAAGTCATCATTATTACGAGGAATATATGCCTAAAAATATTTTTAGTACCCTACACACCCAATCAAATTACATTAAGGAAAATCAAATCATTAAGGAACTAACTTTATCTAAAAAGCTTACACATATTGATAATGTGTTTAATTAGTATTTTCTACGTTTTTCTTTTTCTAATATTAGACTTAGCAAATGTTCCTGATCACTCGTTAGCTTTGTTTTACCATTATATTCTCCATGAATAGCATTTAGATTTTCATTGTTTCCACATATTACATTCCTTAAACCTATTGAATATTTTGACCATGGAATATAATACTTATTATCTCCGCGAAACATTTTATCATAATAATGTTCTATTATACATCTCGGAGATAAAGCCTTATCTTCAAAAGCAGATAAAATCGTTTTTAGCAGCTCTTTAGTTTGAGGCGTATTTCGTAATATAGCAATGCCTGCATCCGATTCGCCATAACGAAATTTCTTTTTAGATAATTGATGATGCTCCGTATTAAATGCTATATTAAAAATCTCTGAATCAAATAAAAAAGCATCTGGATCTAAGTAAACACAGCATTCTTTATCCTTTAATGTTTCCAAGAAAACTTTCCAACATTTAACCTGATGATGAAAAACTTTTGCATTTGGATCGACTCCATTAAAAGCTTCAGTAATGCTAATAGAATGTAGGTGTATGTTTGTTAAATGGGCAAAGGCATCTGGTATATTTGTTATGATATGAATTTCATCACAGTATTTTTGATTTACTTTAACCCATTGTGGGATCAATTCATTTACATATAATTCATCACAAGCCGAATCTTTTATTTTTAGATATGAGGTGAATATTATATTCATAATAGATCAAAAGTTTCTTTATCAAAGACCGTCATTCTGTATAATTTTTTATCAGATATGGTATAAGGTTTTAGATCATAACCTTTATATGTTGGAACGTTTTTCACTAAAATAAAATTACCACACTGAAGTATATAATTTTCTTTAAAGTAATGTTTAAGAAGATCCTTAACCTGATTAAATTCGTTTGAGATTTTTTTAGTGTAGTTGTTGGATATAATTGTTGTGCCTAGTTTTAAAGTCAATGAATTCATAAACATAGGCCTAAACTGATTTAGCTTTTTTATTACTTCTTGATCACCAGAGTAGCAATACCCTAGGCGCATTCCCGTAATCCCTCCTAATTTACTAAAAGTTCTAACAATTATTAGATTAGAAGGAAGTTGTTTTTCTATTACTGTAATAGGATCCAGATATGCCTGATCCATAATTACGTATTTGTAATAAAAACAATATGATTCTATTTCCTCAAACGAATATGATAGTCCCGTTGGGTTATGAGGATCAACTAAATATAACCCTTCTGATTTACTATACGGAATCTTTGCACTGAATATATCATTTAAATAATCAAAGGGTATTGTTTTTATTTTTTTATTAAATAATTCACAATACGTAGGGAATAATTCAAATGTAGGGTATTGCATAACCCAATGTGAACAAGGTAAAAGAGATATTAGATTTTTTAAAACATTTTCAGATCCATTATCAAGGTAGATATTATCTGGATTAACTTTTAAGGTTTGAGATAGTAAATCTATAAAATTATATGCAGAGGTATATTTGCAATAATCACCTTCAACTATATTTGCATCTGTGAGAATATTTCTTACAATGGATGGACATATACATTCGTTTCGATCAAGTCGTAAACCTGAAGAGTTTTTATCATGAGTAATTGAATGTCTCAGCATGTATTTTTTTTATTTTAAGAGGATTTGAAACACTTGCATAGTGTAACATAAAATTAGGTTTACCATCATGGATGTTTATGATATGATTTATATTCTTTTCAATGTGGACCTTAATTTTAAATTCCTCTAACATTAAATTAAAAGGAGTTTCTTCGGCATAAAAGGATCTACTGTTATCTTTAAAAGTGAGTATATGCTTTAAAAATAACTTTGTTTTAACCGAAGATTTAAAGATTGAACATCCTATTAACTTAAAACCACTATCTAATTGATTACATATTACATCTGCATTATTAGATTCTTTTATTAGTTTACGAATATCATAATCATCGTTTATTATTACCGAATCATAATCCGTAACATATACATAATCATATAATTCTAAATATTTTAATAAAATATCTATCTTTAACCAACTGAGCTTAAAAGTATTATCAAAGTTGATACTTTCGTAATGAAAATCTAATTGGTATTTACTGCAATATTTCTCTTTTGATTTTTCAAATTTAGATAACACTATACGAAAAATATTATCCGAATATGTCACTAAACCAATTTTCATAATTGTAATGCTGTTAAACTATATGATTCAGCAGGACCGCCTAATGTCTCAGTGACCCTAACACTTTTTCCACTTATGTTTTCAGTTACAACCACACCATAGGTAGCTTGATTAAGATTTGTAAACTTAAATTCTGCTGTATCATCATTAAAAGAAAGGTTTTTGGAAATACCACCTACAGTTACGGTATAATTATGGCGCGTACCCGACGGTAAATAGTAATTATAGTTTGCCTGGGTTATTTTAACTGTCAATGTACCATTATTCTTCCTACCATACCTTTCGTATGTTTCAGCCGTTGATGATACAGTAAAACTTAGTCTTACATGATCCCTAGAAGTAAATAAATATCTTAAATCTATTCCATTGCTGAAAAAATTTGTATTCCTAGTATATAATTCCTCACCACCATCATCTAAATTATATACTACAGTAGATCCACCTAAAACAACAGAAAGAGTAATATTTTTTCCACTTGTGTTTTCAGTTACAACCACACTATAGGTACCTTGATTAAGATTTGTAAACTTAAATTCTGTTTCAGTGGAATTAAAAACATTTGTTTTGGAAATATTTCCAACACTTACCCTACAATTAAAAGTGCTTTGGATTCCGGTAGCATCCAATTGTATAATGTTTACCTTAACTGTCAAGGTACCATTATTCTTCCTACCATACCTTTCGTATGTTTCAGCCGTTGATGATACAGTAATTCTTACATCAAATCTATTGAGTTTCTCGTATCTATTACTTATATCGCTACCGTTTTCATCTATAAAATTAACATCGGGCCTCTTTTGGCTATATCTATATTTAAAAATAGAATCTAAATCTCTTAGGCTTGAACCGAATAAGCCGAATAAGCTTCTTACTGTTGTTTTATATCCAGAGGGCATATTAAGATTTTTGTGATTTAATCAATGCAGATAATTCTTTAACAGCCTCAATAAGAATAGATGTAAGTTTACCGTAGTCGATTCCCTTTGGAAGTCCTTCCTCGTCCTTTAATACAAATTCAGGAACGACTTCGTTTACTTGTTCGGCAATAAGACCAATATCGGATTTTCCTGTTTCTTTCCAATCAAAAGTTACTCCCTGAAGTTTTTCAATAATGCTTAACGCATTGAATAAAGGTTGTACATTCTGTTTATATCGAATAGAAGATGTAGAACTAAAGGTTTGACCATTATAGGATGTAGCGTTTACATTTCCATTTACGTGTAGTCTGCTTGTAGGGGTTTCAACACCGATACCAACGTATTCACTGTTAAGGTCTACTACGAATGGTCTAGCAGTCGTAAAATTAGTAGAATTATTGCCGGTGCCTTGAAGAAGATAAAATTTGTTATTATTTACATGAATCAAGGCAGACCTGCTATCTGTGTCCTGCAAATGAATCGTTGGATTTACATTATTTATGAAAAGTTGGCCCGTGGTAGTAATATTGCCAGCTCTTATATCTCCAGCTACATCAAATTTAACTGAAGGAGTAATGGTTCCGATGCCTACATTTCCATTACTTTGATTTATTGCTAGATAATTAGGGTCAAAAGCACCCACTAACCCCTGTCCAAACCCAAATGTGTTGGACGCCGATTTATAGCCCAAACCAACGACCGCCGTGCCGTGCCGAACAAAAGATAGATGCGCTCCATTGTGGCCATTGGTAGGACGGACAATTTGAACCGAACCGTATTTGGTTCCATCCGCTACGCCACTGCCGTCCCAGATATTGAGCCTAACTCCACCCTCCTCGCCGCTGACCAGGATACTGCCGGTAGTGCTATATGAGCCTGCAATAACAGGGCCTTGAGAGTTAACGGTTCCAGTAAAAGATGGACTGGCAATATTGGCCTTGATACTCAGTGCTGCATCAACAAAAGATTTATTGACAAGATGTGTTGATTCAAAGGTAGCAGGATTAAATGAAATAGCACCTGACATTGTTCCACCAGCTAATGGAAGAAACTTATCAGCATAGGTTTTATTCACGACATGAGTTCCCAACGTAGGAGCTGCAGTAACCGTGACCGCTCCTCCAAGACGATTTAAATTAAGAGTAGAAACGGCACCGATATTTCTCGCCTGAATATCATCTCCATCTATGGCAATGTGTGTTGAACTGTTATTTCCTACAATTAGGTCACCAGAGGTGTTAGCAAAAGAAATGTCTGAACCACCATTTACTTTAACCTGACGCTTTACTGTGCCACCTGATTCCAAAGAAAGGAATGTGTTATCCTTTACCTTAAGTTGACTACCGTCAATCGCAAGTGTATTTGTGTCATAGTTTACCTTAAGAGTGACCAGAGTGGCGGGTGCATCGGAATCCGAAGTGCCATCAAAATAAGTAACACTGCCACCATTTCCGTTGGTTCCGGTAATACCTTCTGCAAGATTAACTTTAAATCTCTTTACAAAATCTGCAGCAATCTTAATGATAACACCTGAAGCTGTAGGAAGGCTACCATCAGGATAGATGACAATCAGTTTATTCTTATCTGTTTGAGTAATGCTTAAAGATGAAATAGCTTGACCTGTGCAATACGCCCATTTGGTATTAGGAGGACTATCTGCTTTATCCCAACGGACAATGACACCAACTGGAACTACATCTTCAAAAACAATAGCGGAAGACAAAACGTTCATTTCAGACCATGAAAGTTGCCCACCAGCTCCATACCTAAGAAATGTATTTTGAACATTTGCAGAAGCAGGCCAAGTATATTCATTATTTCGAATGTTTGTAATACCAGAAGGAATTACAAATTTCTTTCCATTTGTAATTGCAAGGTCTCCTCGAAATTCCGAATCTCCTAATACAAGAAGAGTTCCATTTGAGGTTAATGAAGTAGTGAAGGTACCTGAACCTATGGTTGAACTGTTAGCAGTTAAAGCGCCAAAATTACCACTGTCCGCATTGATGGTAGTTGATCTAAGAGTATTAAGCTGCGCCAAGGGTGAAAAGAGATCGAGCGAGGCTGAAATCTGTGGAGATGTAATTGAGGTAGTGCCCTCAATGTTTTTTCCAGTTATGGTCGTAACATTGGCAGTTTCTCCTTTAAAACCTGTGGCTTTTACTTCAACTCCATCAAAATCTGCAGAAGAAGTTACCTTCAAGTTAGGAGTTTCCACGGTACCGAATTTTCCCGTGCCTGTTACGGTGGAAGAATCAGTTACAGAAAGAACTTTAAAAGTTCCAGTTCCAGAAACAGTAATTGAAGGAGAAGTAATCTTCTCAGAGGCAACAAGAATAGTTCCAGTAATCTCAGTTCCCTTAATGTTTCCAAATTCAACATTAGAACTTTTTCCAATGCTCTGAGGAAGAGAAAGAGTGACCGCTGATTTTTCTGAACCTGAACCGGAGACAAGAACTTGATCGGCAGTTCCTGCAATGGTAGAAATAAAATTACCCGATGTATCATCTCCTAAAACAATATCTCTTCCGGAGTCCTGAATTAACCAATTGGTCTTTTTTCTCCATGTTTCAAATGTATCATTTTTCTTTACATAATCCGCGATGCCGGGCGCAAGGGGAATCGTAGTAATTTCTGATCCATCTATATTTGTAAAAATATAACTCATATTAGAACTGTAGGATTATTTTGATTGATTCTACTTGTAGTGAAGATCTTTTAATTGGACCTCTATTTTCTAGGAAAACAACTTCTCCTGAACCCTTAAGATATTCAGGAGGTGTTACTGCTGCAATTGTATATACCGTGGTATCTAAATCGCGTGTAACGGGATCATATACTCGAAATGTATTTCCCACAGTTGTTATTGTGCCCAAATCAACGTCGGTTGAATAGTTCTGGTGAACATAAATGAATTTATTATTATTATCTACAATGTCCACATAATCAACAAATGCTCTTCCGACTTTGGCATTACCATTGAAAAACTGAACTATTTTTCCTGTTACAGGAGGGTTTCCTCCTGAGGTAAACTTAATTTTAAGTAGAGCGGTTGTATTAAGCCCCTGTGAATCTTCGTTAAAAGAAGGATTCTTTATAAGAGAAATCTGACGATAATCAGTTCCATTATCAATTAAAAACTGACCGCCTTCATCTCCATCAAAGGTAGAAGTAAAACCAAGGAACCATGTAGGAAGTTGATTTACTGGGTCAGAAGCAAAGCCGTTTTTAGGAGCACAGATAACTCGAAGAACCGGAGCCCCGGTGGTCCTATATGTAGTGGGATTTGCAATAGAGATACCTGAAAGATCAACGGTACCAAAGGTATAATTCTGACCAGCATTCGTTACCGTTACACTCGTAATAACTCCCTCAGCTGATACAACGACAGTTGCTAGTCCTCCTGTTCCATTTCCTATAATGCTTACCGTATATGTACCAGTACCAGTAGTTAATCCTGCACCAGTACCAGCAGGGGGGGATATATCCACTCGTACTATTTTGCCTGAAGAATTAGTTGGAGCATTGGTAATGGAAAATATAGGATAGTAACTCTTGGTGAAAAGAGGATGAAGTGCAACATTTGTAGATTCCTGAATCTTAACCCAAGAATATCCATCATTTTGAGAAACAATTGTTCCTACTGTTCCTGTGGCTGTGGGTGCAATTGTAGAAGCTCCGTTGCCTCTTTTGGCACAGATAAACAGCGCATTGTTATATGTTGCGTAAGCTGGATTAGAAGCAGTATCAGCATAGAAACTATTGGTATCTGAAGGATCCCAAGACTTATATACTCCACCGGAAGTCCATTTGACATTTGGAACAACAAAACTAATGTTATTATCTGTTCCATTTATATCACCATTAGAATCCTGAAGATCAACTCTCTTTATAGCAATAAGATTCATAAGTGCTTCTTGCACTTGTAAATCGGAACCAGTAGGAACAACATATGTACCTGCATCATTATCATCCAACCAAGGATCATTTTTGCCTAGTCCAATATAGTATCTATCGGTTCCTGCCTGAGCAGCCTCATAGACACGTTGAGCATTTCTACGACGAAAGTGGGGAGTAATTACAGCGGACATAGTTAGTTAGTTAGTTATGGTTATGTTTTATTTATCCAATTGTTAGTCAGTATCTTCATTTTCATAAATTGGAGGTGTGGCATCATTAACGTCAAATAAAAGGTTATTGTCGTTATCTAGAAGAACAATGGAGGATACATTTACAAAATCTCCAGAGAATACATTTGGATATTCATCAATGGTTCCTTCAATTGTGAATGAACCGTAAGCCGATATTTCTGCATAGTCCTCAAACTTTAGGTTAGAAACATAGTCAAACTTGGCAAGGTCCATTCGGTCATATTCGGGTATTGTTGTATACCCAAGATGAATAATAGTTTCATCTTGGGATATTGTAGCGCCGAATAAAACATCTGAATATGCTTTTGTTGCAGAAGCATTTATCAAATCAATAAACCACTCTGCCCGATAACCAGATTCATGCTGTGCGGTTGGAGTATGACTTCCTGCAGGAGGAATATAAAACCAATCCTCAAGTTTATTAGAATTATAAGGAAAGAACCATGCAGGTATTTGTGAATACCTATTCGTATTATAAAGTTCAAATGTAAGGAAAGGAAAGAATCTCCACCCAATTGGATGCACTAAAGTTTTATATGCATCTTGCCAGCGGTATGACTGAATTTCTGTTGAGATTCCATATGAATAGGGTCTCCATTTTTTACCGAGTAAGTTTTGATATGCAGAATTACCTTGAGTGATTTCTTCGGTATACAGAATATCTATGTCAACATTATCTATTATCTGAACTGTGGTATTAAAGAATAATCTAAAGAATGTTTCTACCGATTCACGAGATCCTCTATTGTTATAGAAATACTTAACAATAAGTTTTAGTAACTGTTTGTTTTCTAGTATATCAGAATTGGGAACATAAGGAGCCAGAAGAGCTTTCAGTTGTCCTACATATTTGTCATCAATAAGATCAAGGTCATGCTGTTCATTCGCCTTTGAAATTTCATATGATGGTCCGGAATAACTGATAGATGGAACACTTCCATCTTTCATGTTCATGAACCTATAATACTCTTTTAGGAATTCAATTAATGTAGCCGAATCTCTTCTTAATTCTCTTGGAAATAACTGTTCAACCCTACTGGATTCAAAATTATAAGATTTTTTAGTTAAATCTAAAGTAGGCATAATTTTAATTTATTACCGCAGTATCATTATCTGAATTTCTATTCTTCTTGAATGTATTGTAGTTAATAGAACCTGCAGAACCACCTATTGCAATTGTATCAATTTCGGCTATAACGCTTGTCTCTTTTAAATCTAGGTCAAGAAGTTGATTTCGTTTTGGAGCAATATCATTTGAATCTGGAACAGCATCTATTCTAAAAGAGGTTGCAGCTGTAATAGGTATATTAGTAATAGGCTTATCCAGTAAAACAATTCCAGTAGGAACATCTAAGATTCCAACTTTTACGCTATTATACAGTTTTACATTATCTGAAGCACGGACGAGATAAACATTTCTAGTACCATACGTATCAGCATTCTGAGAATCGGAAATAGCCTCATCTAAAAGTTTAACCAAACTGGTAACATAGGTGCCAGTTACGCCTCTAGAAGGATATCCCGGAGCTGTTCCACCGGATCCACTTGTATAATAAGTGTAAGACCAAGGGGCGCATTCAAGAAGAGGAGATGATTTATCCTGTCCTCTGAAAAGGCCTGCAGAAAAATCAATGGTATTGTTTGAAAGAGTTCCCGCACGGTTTATCCAAACAGAACCAAAAGATAAAGCAGTTTCAGTAGTATTTCCTGCATCAATTGCAACAGAAAAGGTATAATCATTTTCAACTGTAATTGGAATATTTTCTCCGGTCTGGTCTGCTACTGTAGGAAAGTTGATACCGGTACCTCCTGTTACAAAGAATGAAACGGTCATTCCTGAAACTAGATTTGCATTTGTAAAGGTATCGAAAAAGATCTTATTTGTTACCGAATCAAAACGAACTCGCTGAATGTTTGATGTAATGTTTGTCCACTCATATGTGGTGTTTTCATAAATCTTGTACAAATAGATTCTGGCAAATGAATTAAGAATGGCAGGGTTATAAGAATCAATTGCAGCTAGGAATTTGGAATATCGGAAAACACCACTAAACTTTTGCAGCTGGTTCTCTTTGAAAGGAGAAAGAACCTTTGATGTAATGTTAGATTCAAGTTCCTTCGGTGTTTCAGATGTTCGGTTTGGATTAAACTTAAGGAATACATCCATGTAGAGATAAGTATAATCTGGATCTACGAATTCGGTCTTAAGAGTAATCACTCTTTTTGTATCAAGGATTTTTAAAATTGTGTCCTTCTCGGTTTCAGATAGTTTTGACTTTGTCACTATTTCTCCATTTTCCGAAATATCATCATTGGGTTTAATGGAAATATAAACATTGCCTGCACCAGATGGTGTAATGGGATCTTCATCTTCTCCTCCCCATACATTTATGGCATCGACTGCTCCGAATTCCTTTTGAATTAAAGAAATATAATCGTTTGCTGTTACAGCTCTATTCTGTGCAATGAAGGAAATAGGAGCATTGAATCTAATGGATTCAATATCTTCCTTGTCGTCTCCACCAACGGCAGTAAAGACAGTGGTAATAATTGGATCTATGTCGGCAGAGATTGCTTCTGGATCCAGAGCACCTGAAACATATTCCCAATTCCCTACGGAATTAGATACACCACCTGCACCATTTGCCACATTACCTTGAGTAGAAATATATTCAACTTCCACGATTTGAAGGTTAATTAACTTCTTACCAAAGATTCCATCTCCAAACTTTAACTGAAAATTACCAGAGTAGTTCTCTGTTAAGAAATATACCTGTGATTCCGAAGTGGTTTCATATAGCGAGGTAAAGGGTAAAAATGTTTGTACCAAAGTAGAACCTGCATTGGCTCTCACGAATACCTTCATTGAAGAAGTATCCAGATTTGCATCTTTAATGATATATGATCTATCGGTGATATTGGAATCAACAATGAAAGATGCTCTGGTCAGAATACCCTGAGCCACAACCATATTTGTAAATAGGTATCCACCTGTGGCAGGAACTCGAGAGGCAATGTTTGCCTCAGTCGTAACAAAAGTATAGTCGGTTCCATTAAAGGTTGTTTTAAACTTTGTGCCGCGAGGAAGAATCAATTTGTCTACTGGCGAACTAGAAGCGTAAAAGAAAGCGTTAATCACTGCAGTAGAAGCTCTTTTGGATTTAGGAGTATATCCCAAAAGCTTTGCATGAGAAACAACCGATTCTCTAATCTGAGCGGTATCAATAAAGCCCTCATTCAAAGTCATGTGAGCCAACATGGCATTATAATGAGTATTGTAAGCAAGAACGTCGAGAATATTTGCAAGGCCCGAACCTTCAAAGTCCCAGTCCTTAAAGGCCGAACCCTCTCTTGTAAAGTATGCTTTTATATTAGAACGAATTGCATCGTAATCTAATTCGGTAACTGTTAGCTTTTGTGCCATAAAATTATCTAAGTCTTCTAAGGAATAGGTTGATCTCTTCGGTTCTATTTATTCCTATAATTGTAAAACCTATGGTGATATTGTATTCATTTGCATCCGCATTATCAAATATCTGAATTGCAATATCTATTACTCTTGGTTCAAACTCCTCAAGCACCCTCATTATTTGAGTTCTTAGTTTGTGAGCAGTGAATACAGTTGCATTTTCAAACAGTAGAGCTGAAAGGTCCGAACCCAAAAACGGTTTGAAAGGCCTTTCGTAGAAATTTGTAAGTATGAGATTCTTTACTGAATTCTTTACTGCATCAATGTCGATGAGAGGAACTATATCTCTTTTAACAGGATGTTTAAGGAACTTAAGATCCAAATCTGAATACAGAGACTTATAAGCAACTCTAGAGTTAGTATCCTTACCATTAAAATCCGAGATGTTGAAAGCAGGAACAGCCATTAGCTTATTTATAAAAGTTAATTGAGATCAATTCGAGTTCCAGTAACCTTGACATTAACACCGGCCTTAACATTGACATTACCACCGGCCGTAATGTCAATATCACCATTGGTTTGAAAGGTAATACTTGAACCACTCTTATGCTGAATCTTTATAATTTCACTGCCACTTTTATCGTCCAGAATAATCTCATGGCCACTCTCGGTACGAATAACAGACCTAAAGGGATAATTTGTTTTGGCAGCAACGGGTATATCATCGACTCCATCCGTAGATGTCTGAAAGGATCCTAGAATCACTGGCTCCTGTGCAGAAGAACCGTCTCTAAAGAATCCAAGAACCCAAGAACCAACTTTAAGTCCGGTAGCAGAAATACCCACTCCCTTAATTGAACCCGATGTGATAGGTGTTAAAGAAACGGCCCAAGGAAGATCGGCAGTAGGAAGTTGTTTTTTATTTTGAGTGTGGTATCCAATTGCTCTTACCTTCACTCTTCCGTTTTTAAGAGGATCGGTAATATCTTCGACGACTCCATGAAACCAAAAGAAGGATCCATTGTGTGGAAAGAGAGGAGAGGTTACGGTTTCGGGAATAAAATTCATTTTGAAAGTGAAAACAATGGGCTATCCTTTTTGATACGAACTCGGCAATAATAGTCCTCTCCGAACATATGAGAGATACCGGTGACTAGGTATTTACCCGAAAGAACAGAATCGTAAATATCGGAAGAAGAAGAACCATTTTCGGAATTTCTAATGACATGTGGATCACCTGCTTTCACAACTCGTATCTCAATCACTGAACCTGATGATAGAGAGAAGTCTCCATATAAAGATAATTCATGAGTCATGTATTCTATATTTTCAATGATAGAAATCCTCTTACCATACTGCGGTCCTTTGTCAAGAAGAGAATAACTGTGTGGTGAACTAGAATTTGTATTAAAGAATACCTGATACGCATCGGTAGTTTGAGTTAATGATTTGGTTTCATCTAGTGAAATAGAATAGTTCCAATCTAGTTTTACCGTTTCATTACCATTCAGAGAAGTGCCTGGTTCGGGCTTCTTGTATGCATACTTTAAACTTGTTAGATTTTTTTTACCTATATCGATGAAAACACCCTCAGAAGCATAGGCTCCTGATTTGGCAGGAAAGATTTTAGAAACACTATAAGAAGAATCCATCTTTATGATTTTGTTTTTCTTCTCTTGATATGACCGATTCACTGCAGATTCCTCGCGCCCACCCTGCGAGATAACTAATTTTTTATCATCATAGATTCCATATACCTCATCAGAAACCATGTCTTGGTAACTGCGAAGAACTATTTGCCCCGATAGAACTTGATAGAAAAAGAAAGGAGTAAACTTGTCATCAAATGTTTTATCTAGTAACCATGAAATAGCTGAAATAGGAGTTTGATTTGGAATCACACCTGTTACTTTAGATATAGCTGAACCGTTAATTGATAACGAACTCATTAGATCTTCATTCACCAGTTTCTTTATCTCTTCCGCAGTGGTTTTACCCTTCATCGGTCTCGATATATTTTTTAAATCAGAGATAAAAACATGGGGTGAAATGCCAGTTATTTTGTATACCTGAGTATGCTGATCAACTTTAGAGTAAAGAGGATAATCTGAAACATAGAACTCTAACTTTACAGACTGATAGTTACCCGATGGTTCCTTTCTCTGCATGGAAACTCTAATCACTTCCTGCCCATTGAGTTTATATGTTTCAATTAAGTTAACTGAATCCTTAATGGAACAAGTAAAGATAAGCCCGGGAGAATAGATACTCTCCGTGATCGAAAATTCGGTCACAATGCCCTGTATATCAATGGGATCAGAACCTAGAGAAATATGGTTGATTAACTGAATGTAATCAAGGACATACGATTCAGGCGAAAGAACCGAAACCGTATTCGGTATGACATTTTTCGATTTGAGAGGCATTATTCTGTATAATTTCCCTGATCATCATTCAGAAGAGTTCTATACTTGGAAACAAAGTCCTTTATTCTTTCAGGACGAATGACTCTGATCTTTCTTCGTTTATCATTTTTCTCTAGTTCATCTTGATAGATTGTGACCTGAGTTAATGTTTCCTCCGGTTGTAATGTTTCTACCAGAGGAGATGGATAGTCGATTTTTTTAATCATTAGGATGAAATACCTGACAGATTTTTGTATTGAATTAAATCTCTTTCTGCATTAGGAGCAGTTGTAAGTAGAGCTTGATCTATAATGTTTCCGTTTTTATCTTTATAGTAAGACACAGATTCTCCTGCCTTTGAATTGGCTTTATCAACGGAGAAAACTAATTTTGTGGAAAGATAATCATTTAAAAGTGCAAAGTTAATTGTATTATCACGAGTGGAATATCTTATTGCATCGAGATATAAGGCTGGTCTTGTTTCTCTTAGCCAATTAAGAAATGTATTTTCATATGTTGATGTTGAAGTAATTCCAAGAGGTCTTTCGGATACAATCTTTACAAACTCGGCTCTGCGGATAAAACCAGGGTCAGGTGGAACAACATTTACTGATTTACCAACTGCAAGCCCGATGGAATCAGTTTTAAATTCAATCTGAATATCCTGACTTGATAATGCCTCAGTTCCCACAACTTCATTTAAATATGTATAAGTTTTTAAAGAAAACAGAATACTATATTCAGTTGTAGGTTTACCGGAAAGAGGAACGGAGATAAAAGCAGTTTGGTCATTGAGGTCGTATTTCAATAATTTAACTGGGTCATAGTTGTTATATGTTCCTCCTTGTCCTGATTGCAGAAAGGTTCTTGTTCCTAGATATGAAAGAAGATCCATGAAGGGTTTATAAGTACCATTACCATTGTAAAGTATAGTTCTACCATCGGCTCCTCCTGCAGGGAATGGATTTAAACTGCCAGGTGGTATATTAGATAAAAGACCATCTATTTTAACACCTGTATTTGAACTCAGGTCTCCCTTTGAATTAACCATTCCGATGGTATCCGTTTCACGACCTGTAAGCAGATTACCAGGTTCTGGACCTATAGAGATTTTTAGGTTTAAACTAGCCCGACGTTCCAAGGTAACATTAGGTGATGACACTCTTGTGACAGAAAACTGGTATATTTCAGGAATTATAATTTCTAGAGTTTCGTTTCCATCTAAATCTATAGTAGAGTAATATATTTTGGCGTCACCGAAATTCGTAGTATACCCATAACCTCCAGTAGAATAATAGATAGTATGGAAATTTCCTGTATCCTCCCCTGTTTCAACAGGAGGATTTTCAAAAAATAACCACTGAGCATAAAATTGGTTACGAGTATTCGGAACTGGAAAAATTTGTATCTCTCCCTTGCCATCATCATATGCATCAAAGCCGAATTGACCTCCTAATCTACTAACTATATTTGTTATGCTATGAGAATAAAAACTATCCATAGCTGAATTGATAGTTCCATTGGTATTTACTAGAGCTCCAAGAGTAGGATAACTAAAATCAAAGAAGTGTTCGGTATCCGTTACATAATAAAACTCGTGATTATTATAGTATTCTTTTACAGAGGGTAAAGGAAACTGATTAGAGTTTAGATTTCTAAATTGAGTGTCTCCTTCCAAAAACAGTTCCATTGTAGGTAAATTACTGTTTGGAATCACTCTATGCCTCATTTTAAAATTAGTATTTGTATTTTCTTTACCGGTGCCATAGATAGTATAGACGGGTGTAGCAGGTGCGGTTCTCGTCTCAATTGTTTTAACTAAAAAATCGGATTTAATGGATACTTTCCATGTATCAAAATATTCTATTGTTTCAGGATGCTTTAGAGCTCTTTCTTCTGTTAGATATTTTCCTGTCCCAGGAAGACGATTACCACCTCCATCAAATCCTCCGCCATAAACATCATAACCCTGAACCATCGGTTTAATAAAGACAGGAATACCACCTACCGCAGGATCAATGTTTCGAGCCGTATAGAGTCCCGTAATTGGAGACTTGTACGAAATAGTTCCCAAATCCACAGCTTTATAATTTTCTACTTTCTGCTTTGCTGTTTCCTCTTGATACACCAAAGAGAATGCTTTTAGGTCCTGAACCCATGCTTCATCTACAATTCTAGCCGATAGAGAACTTTGATTACTCTTATCAGGAGCCAGATATACTATCGGTTCATTTTGAGTATAAAATAGATCAAAGTAGTTGTCCTCAATTTTTCCTGAAAGAAAACCAGACGTAATATCTTCAGAGTCATCAGATGTTGCTTCATCATCGTCCGATAAGATGTTTACACCTTTGGCGAGTGTGGTCACATCACTTGATATGATTCTGAGACGAAGTTCGTTGGGACTAATTTCTCCCCTTCCAACAATAGGAAAGGTCTTTGAAGGTGTATAAAGGAATGAACCAACACTGAACATGTTCAGTAGATCCTCAGTGCCTATATCTTCATAGATGGTTTCTTGGGGATTGATTATATTAAATCCAAAGGTTCCAGGGGATACCAGAGTATATCCTGCCTTTACATAAGCAGTTACAACTGTAAGAGGAACATTTGAACCTGCAACTGAACCACCTTCACTAAAAGAAATAACACGTATATTAGAATTATTAAATGAAGTTTTTGGTATTGCTACTGTTGTAAAAGTAATAGGTGCTGGTTCTCCCTCATATGGTGGAACCGGTGGCAACTGAGCAGCATCGAAATGATTCCAATATACATCGTTATCCAATCCATAATACCACGCTGTAATCTCTTGTAGAGGTTGTCCTTGACCTCCTTCATCGTTAAAAAATCGTATACGCGAGATTCCATTCTGAATCTCGATAATTCGCCACCAGCCGTCAGTGTTTCTTATAGAATAACCTGCAAAACTTTCATAATAATTATCATTTACTTTATAAAATGGAAGGTTAGATCCGGGATACTGAGCAGGAACATCCGAATTATAATTAACTCGAAACGATACAGGATTTGATAAACTATAAACTTGAGCAAATGGTTTGTCTATTGTAGCAGAAACCTTCTTTCCAAAAAACTTAGCGGTCACATCATATGAATATTCAACCTGACTATCTCCAGCATCCCAATTACTTATTGAACCATCAGTCAGGTTTAAATCAAAGGGA
>Ga0181351_1000106_pt1 | contig 21713 bp, 27 predicted proteins | sample Su13VDMM15SD_FD_170485 | JGI IMG/M metagenome (GOLD analysis project Ga0181351, IMG submission 170485) | Freshwater viral communities from Lake Michigan, USA - Su13.VD.MM15.S.D | ecosystem: Environmental > Aquatic > Freshwater > Lake | place: USA: Michigan | collected 2013-07-16 | reverse complement strand
TCTCCATAAAAAATTCCCTACTCAAAATGTAGTAGACGACATGAAACGGCGCGTAACTATTCTAGAAGGTGAACTCGGCGCTGGAAACGATAATAAGGCAGTTAAAAAAGAATTGAAAAAATTAATTTATTATTTAGAAGCCTACAAGGCGATTTCCGTAAAAGATATGACTGATTATATTAAATATTTAAATGAATAGATGCGAAAACACGGTTTTTCTCACTTAAATATATAATGTACCATACGATAAGTATTTCACCACTGTCAAAAGGGCAACTAGCAAAACTTCTCAAAGGCAAGCCAGTTCGCGTAAAAGTAGGAAGCGCGCATGAAATTAATGTCTCGGCAGAACAAAAAAAGAAGTTGATGTCCGCTCACAAAAAGGGAAAGGCCTCAACCTTGACTTTTGATCCATACCAGATTCAGATGCACGGAGGAATGAAAGGCAAAGGCATGTTTGACTTTCTAGACCCAAACAAGAACGGCGTAGCCCAGGCTTTCCAACCAGTAGCAGATACGTTTACACCAGACTTGGGTCGTGATATTGCTAAAGAATTAATTTACAAAGGAATCCCTATTGCCGGCTCTACTCTTGGCGGAATTGCCGGGGCTGAACTCGGGCCCGTTGGCTCTATGGCTGGAGCGTACGCTGGAGGAGAGGCTGGGCGAATGACTGCGAATAAGATTGGAGAACTTTCCGGTCTTGGTATGCGCCGTCGCCGAAAGGGAGGCGCTCTTTATGTAGCAGGCCATAAAGGAAAAGGGTTTTTTGAAGACATTAGACCTGCGACTGATTACCTTCGCCCGGTCGGAGATGCCCTCGTGGATAAGACTGTGGAGAAAATTAAAGGCGCAGGCATGCGTCGCGGTAGAGGTTTTTTTGAAGACATCAAACCTGCGACTGATTACCTTCGCCCGGTGGGAGATGCCCTCGTGGATAAAACCGTAGAGAAGATCAAAGGCTCAGGAATGCGAAAAGCCGGACGGCAAACTATGCACGGTCTACATGGAGCCGGTCTTTTTGATAGTTTAAAAAAGGGAGCAGCAAAAGCCCTCAATCTCGCTCAGTCTAACCCAGTTGTCGGCGCAGTAGCGACCCAACTCCTAGACCAAATCCCAACCGCAGCAAAGGCTCTCGGCTCATACGCCGGGAACGAACAACTCGGAACAATGGCAGGGCATATGGTACGCCAAGGTATCAAGGCTAAGACTGGTCTTGGTCTAAAGAAACGCAAGCCCCGAAAGAAAAAGGGAGGAGCGCTCATGGTTGCGGGTCTTCGCTGATAGATTATTATTACATTTTTATTACATAATTATCAATAATAATGTAAAAAGTATGTAATTTGAGAGATATAATAACTATTTAATAAGAATACGATTAAAATTTTAAAATTTTACTTACATTTCTCTTAAAAAGAATACAAAAAGAATGTAATAACTATCTTTTTAAGAAATATAATAAGTATTTGATAAAAATGTAATAAAAATGTAGTCCGGATAGTCATTTTATAGTATAAATATAATGTTATTGTTGGAATTATTCAAAGGAACAGGATCAGTTGGAAAGATTGCTAAAAAAATGAAAATGGATATAATATCTTTAGACTTTGATGAAAAATTTGAACCGGATATATTAACTGATATTTTAAAATGGAATTATAAAACTATTCCTATTCCTGATATTATTTGGGCTTCTCCTCCATGCAATACGTATAGTGTATTAGCGTATCCGTTTAAAGAACGAAATATAAAAACTGCTGAACCTTATAGTGAGAGAGCAAAGATAGGAACGCAAATATTATATAAAACATTAGAAATAATTGATTACTTTTTAAAAAAGAACCCTAAATTAAAATGGGTTATTGAAAACCCGCGTGGAATGATGAGACATGATAAACACATGAAAGAGTTATATCGTGAAACAACAAGTTATAATCAATACGGTGATAAACGATGGAAACCAACAGACTTTTTTAGTAATGTTGTATTAGATTTAAAACCAAATTTAAAACCAAAAGAAATGTCTAGAATTGAAGATCTATCAATAAAAAATAGATATGCAATACCACCAAAACTAGTACGTGCTATTTTAGATAAATTATATATATGAGAGGTAAAGCATTATTATCTAAAACATTCAAAGGTCTTTTAAAAGGAAGTTATGACGGAGACGAAAACGTAGACGGGTTTGAGTTGGATAAATCTCTATCAACTAAAACAAGCAAAGTCTATCACAACCCACAGACAAATAAAAGTGTTGTCGCTCATAGAGGAACAAAAGAGGCGAGCGATTGGCTTAATAATGCCGTGTATGGTTTATTTGGAAAGACTGGCTATAAAATGACACCACGTTTCAAAGAAGCCGAACAAGTACAGAAAAAGGCGCAGGAAAAATATGGTGCTAAAAATATTTCAACCATCGGCCATTCACAAGGAGGATTACAAGCAGAATTATTGGGAGCAGATACACATGAAGTTTTGACATTAAATAAAGCAACCAGACCCTTTGCTAGTCAAGCAGGATCTAATCAGTTTGATGTAAGGTCAAAAAAAGATTTGGTTAGTGCGTTTAATCCTTTCGCAAAAAAGACCGGAAAAGAGATTGAGTATGATTCATCAAGCAATCCATTAACGGCTCATAGCATTGAAGGTCTTGCTGATGAGGGAATGGTCGGTCATGGTATAAAAAACCCGTGGATTAAACATGTTAAAAAATACCAAAAAAAACACGGTTGCTCTTACAAAGAGGCAATGAAACAAGCCAGATCAACCTATTAAGATCGCTCTAGTTTAGGCTTTCGCAACTTCTTCTTTTTGATAGGTTCGCATTCAGGAGGTAATGGCTCACTCAATTCTAGAGGCTCTAAAGTCTCAAGAGGCTCGGTCTGAACTTTCTTTGACTTTTTCTCTTTCTTTGGTTTGATGTGTTCCAATTCGTTTACGACTTTCTGCATATCCTTCAGGATAGAAGTAAAAGTCCTAATATTCTTTACAAGGCGCTCAATATCGTCTAAAACAAGTTCAATCTCCATTTATAATATACAAATATATTTTTTTTAAATACTAATCTTTGGTATAAATACTTGCTAAAACTCCTGATGATGTTCCCATGGCTGCCGAATCATCGTCCAACTCCTTTTTGAGTTTCCCGAACTTATGCGTCCCGTAAATATTCCTCAACATAGAAACACTAATCTTTTTATTGAATATTTTGTTTAAGATAGATGTCAAGCCACTCTCGGCGAGTTGTTTACCTTTATTATTTTGAAGCAAAAAGAAAGGCTCAAACTTTTTTGGAAGATGAAGCAATCGCTCAAAGATTTCTTTTACATTATCAGGAACGGTTATTGTCTGGCTTCCGTATGTACCTGCGGTTTTATACGAATTAAATACAAATTTATCTGGATATTGAAGGTAATTAAATTTTTTATCAAGTTCAGGAGTTATCTTTGGAACAACGATCATATGAGTAAAGTCTTTTGATCGGCGCGGAGGCATCAACACAAAAAGAGAAAGAATTAAATACTCTAAACTATCTTTATCTAAATCATCGTAAATCTTCATGACCTCTTCCCATTCAAGCCAGTTCTCCTTCTGCTGTTCGGTTTTCTCACCTTTTACCGTGTTAAATTCTTTATTTAGACTCATCATTCTCTCGTAGTATTGCTTCCTAATCTTTTCTGGAAATGGCTTGCCTTTTAGGTACGAGACAATGGCTATGTAATAGGCCTTTTTGGTATTCAAAGATAAATGCTCTATTTTTTGAGAAATTACATCAATTTTCTTTAAAAACGAAGGGTTTTCTGGAACTTTACCATTATTTAGGCGTTTTAAATTTGAGGTATAACTTTTTATGCTAGACTCTGTCAATTCACCGCCAAACATTCCTATATTATTATTAGATATTTTTTTAAGCATTTTAATTCTAATTGAATATAAATGAATCCTTGGTTAGTTCACGTGAAAAAATATCAAAAAGAGCATAATTGTAGTTATAAAGACGCGTTAAAAGGAGCAAAAGCAACATATATGCGTGGCGGATCACTCAAATCTACTAATGATTGGTACTGGAAAAAGAACCGTGATTTATTTAATGCCACAAGTGCGCCGATGCTTGCGGTGGCGAGGTTGGCTTATGGAGTTTAAATTTCTAATTAAATATTAATGGACTGCTTGGAATTTAGGAAAAAATATCTGGACTGTTGCAGAAAGGGCTACTTCTTGGAATGCCGGGCTCAACTAGACCTACTTCATGACTGTTTATACGAGAATTACTACAAAAAAAAGACTTAAAGAAAATAATATCTTATGATATATTATAATATGCCAAAAAATATTATTAACTATTCAAAAACTATTATGTATCATTTTGTTTGTAATGACGACAAGATTACAAATACTTATGTAGGTCACACGACTGACTTTGTTCGTAGAAAGTCGCAGCATAAATACAACTGTAACAATATTCAAAGACAAGCATACAATTATAAATTATACAAAACGATACGAGAAAATGGGGGTTGGGATAATTGGAAGATAGTTCCTTTAGAAGAATTTCCATGCGAGACAAAGATGCAGGCCGTAATCCGGGAGGCGGCTTGGGTGAATAAATTAAAGCCAAGCATGAATACAAACATTACTTTTATAGACAATTTTACTGAATATAGGGCTATACACAATAAAAAATACTATGATAGTCATAAAAAGTCAAATGTAGTCGCAGACGCCGACATTGATCCCGTCAAAAGTGAAGGGCTTCCCACAACCGAAAATATTATTACTGTTTAGGAGTTTTTCTAAATCTTGTTTTGAAGCATGTTGATTGACTTGGCCTGAAAAATCAATATAGTACGCGTGTCTAAATATTCGGCAACCTAACTCTAAAATTTCAATATATTCGTCGCAATGAGGGCATTTTATAATCCAACACATAATATATAAATATTAAAAAACTTATATATTATATGACAAGTGAAACTTCGCATTCCATCAAACATAGAAAAACCGCAAAAGACGTGTGGTATACTCCTATAGATGTAGCAAAAAAACATATTTCTCTAATAACTCATAAGGGTTTATGGTTTGATCCATTTAGAGGTTTGGGTGCTTACTACAATAATTTTGATAATGAAAAAGATTGGTGTGAAATTACTGATGGAAAAGACTTCTTTGAGTACAAAGGAAAGCCTGATGTAATTTGTAGCAATCCGCCATATTCTATTATTGACAAAGTTATAAAAAAATCAATTGAATTAAAACCAATCATAATTTCGTATTTATTGCTACATGGCGCTCTGACAACTAAAAGACTAGAAATTTTTAATAATGCCGGTTATGGACTTGTCTCCATTTATATAACAAAGGTTTTTAGTTGGTATGGCATGAGTGAGGCCTATACTTTTGAACTTGGAAAGCCAAATATAGCCACGATAACCTATGATAGAAAAGTTCATAGACATTCACCATAAAATAGCCTTAGCCAGTTGGCCGCGAATTCCTTCCTTTTTGTGCCGGCCGTGGTAAAGCCGACGACGCTCCTCTGCGTATGCCTTGCCTTTCTCTTTCCAGTACAAAATAAAATCTTTATAACGAATATCACCTATACTCGTTATATATTCTCCGTTTTTATAGACATCTAGTTTATAATTACCTTTTTTTGACGGATAAATTTCTACGCCTAATTCACGGGCTTTTTGCCGATGATAGGGCTCAATATTATACATATAAATATAATGCCGAAAATTGATAATCCGGAATTATATGAAAGGGTTAAACAATACGCTGATACGGTTTATACAAAGCCGTCCGCATATAAGAGCGGTTTTATTGTGAAAAAGTACAAAGAACTCGGTGGAACCTATACTGATGATAAAAACCCTAAAAAATTGAAAGAATGGTTTCAGGCTAAATGGCAAGATGTAGGCAACAAAGCCTATCCAGTCTATCGTCCAACGGTTCGCGTGAATAAGTCAACGCCTTTGACGATTCATGAAATAAATCCAAGTAATTTAAAAAAACAAATAGCATTGAAACAAAAGATAAAAGGCAAGAAAAATTTACCGCCATTTAAGGCTTAAGGGTACCATCTATCTAAATATCGCTGATGCCAATCTCCTAAACGGTTATACTCTTCATCGCTGATCGTATCGTCTTCTACTAAAAATTGAGTCCATTTAACCTCTACTAAAGAGTAGTCTTTCCAGTACTCCTCCTCTGTATTATAGAAACCTAGTTTTAGTTTCCATTTTGGGGCTTTTTTAATTAGCCGGGCGGTTGGGCTTCCATGTGCGAATTTATTGATAAGCATCAGTACATCTGCAGGTAGGCGATCCATTCTACTATATCATATAAGGTGTCTTTATATTGTTTGATATACAATTTTGTGTCAAATACTTATAGGGCTTCTACGTATGAGTTATATAAATCCTTCGCAAAAAGAGCAACTTCTTTTAGATCATGCTTTCGTAAAATTTCAATTACTTTTGGAAAATTATCAGAAGCATATTTTCTATCACTTTCACTATTATATATTGGTATTCTCAACATAAGTTTAAAAAATTCTTTTATAAAACTACTTTCTGGTATTTTTGCTTTTGTAATAATACCAGAAATATTTTTATATTTGGCTTTTTCTTCTTCTCTTGTAATTTCATTCATTAAGGATTTATAGGCTATGTTAACTATCTCTTGTTCTTTTGTGCTTTTTGTTTTATCAGGGTGATATTTGCGTGATAATTCCTTGTACCTTTTCCTTATTTCTTCTAAAGATGCTTCTTTTGATAAACCTAACACTTTATAAGGTGTTTTTGCCTTTAAATTTTCTTTTGTCTCGGGCTCTGGCTCGGGCTCCGGTTCTGGCTTTATAACCGTTGGTCTTTTAATAGATCTATAAACGACTGCTGTTGCCTTTGGCTTTGGAGTTATTTTTATATTTTTACTTTGAAACTGTGGCTCGGCTTCCTCTAACGGAATAAATTCTGACTTTGCTTGTTTCTGGAGATATGCCTGTCGGTTCCATAGTTTAGGAACTTTTTTCGCAAATTCTACAAATTTTAATATTACTTCGTCCTTTTTACCGGTACTGTCTCGTCCATATTTCTTCAGAATATCTATCATGTCTTTTTTGAGTAATTTAATCTCAATTTCTTTGAAGTCGCGCCCCAGACCTACATTGGATACTTTAAATCTATCTTTGCCTAAATGTGTTAAAAAGCCCGATCCATACATTATATTTTAATGATAAATTTATGGTTCCGCCCATAAATGACGGTTTGCTAAACTTTTTCAAAGTTTAAATTTGTAATGTTATAATATAATGATTGGTTGTGGTTTTGTTAATCATCTCGGAGGAGATAAATTTGAAGTATCAAACGAAGGAGTTGGCCGAGACTTCAAAAAGATCCAGGTTAAACTACTCAAAAAAGACATGCAGGAAATCCTAAAAAAATATGGTCGTGATAATAAAGGAAAAAAAGATGAAGTAATACTAAAATTTGTTGAATTTATTGGAAAAGTCCCAAAGATATGGAAGCCTGCCGCTGCTGCTCCTTCTCCTGCTCCTGAACCTGCCGCTCCTGCTCCTGCCGTACCAAAGCCTTCAACGACTCTATCCAAAATAGCCCAAGCCGAAGCAAGGGTTAATAGAATGCTTACAAAATTGAAAGAGCCAATCATGAGCCCAGTGGTTTCCGTTCCAGTCCCAGAAGAAGTTAAAGCGCCTTTATCGGTGCGTGAAGAAGCCAAAGCCGTAACTCGCGCCCCTACTCCTTCCCGACCTCGGTACAAGCATCGGTTCTCTGATATTGGATACAATGCCGATCGCTACACGGAAGACGAAATTATGAAACTAATGGCTGACTCTAATGCGGGTTTCATCACTGAGGAGGAGAGACAAATTAAACGGCTCGCTATCAATAAAATCATAAATGAAAATCGCAAAAAAAACAAAGACTTTATCGGTAATTGGATATTAAATGGAGAAAGATATAACTCAAAAACGGGAAAATATTACGCTTTGAAATGATTTAAATATTGCTTTATATATATATCAAGATGACAAAGCCCTATATTACAAAATGCGTGAAGCAATGGCGAGCAAACAATCCTGACGCGTTCCAGGCTCAAAAAGACCGGGCTTATGTTAAAATTAAGGCCAAGCGACTATGGGAGAAAATATCGGCAGAGTTTAGGAATATTTTATTTTAATTAAAAAATTGACTTAAAAATAAAATGTTTGATATATATATAATGGAACTTGTTGAACGCGTAAACGCTAAAAATGTCCGGTGGCTATTGGCTAACCTAAGCGAGGACTTTCTAAAGGCTAACACTTTAGAAGGCGAAGAGGAGCGTTTCAATTTAACTCAAATTAAGAAAATTTTACAAAAATACAAAGACGGCGTACACAAGACCAAATACAATAAAAAAGATAAATTTGGTATCTTGCGAGATTACGGAGACGGAATGCAGTCTATGCCGACGGTCTTTCGTGGCTTTTTGTGTAAAGAAATGACTGACGTTGATATGGTAAACGCTCACCCGGCGATCATTTGTAATTTGTGCCGAAAATACAATGTCCCATGTTTTTATTTGACGGATTACATCAGAAACCGAAAAACTATCCTAGCATCTGGGGTTAGCAAATTTGATATTATAAAAAGTATCAATAAAAAAACTCCTATGAAATGCGACGGTTGGCTCAAATCGTTTGACAATGAGATGAAACAAATTCAGAAAACCTTCTATGCTATGCCGGAGTTTGAAAAGCAACGCATTCTCGCCGAGACAAAGCCACGAAACAAGGAAGGCGCTTTTATGTCCCATTTAGCCACTACTTATGAGGCGATTATCCTTCATAGTGTCATTCCTACTGACCTAGAGGTCGGAGTCCTTATGTATGATGGGTTCATGTTTTATGGTGAAAAACCAGCCGACCTTTTAGAGCGACTTTCTCAAAAGGCTTTGGAAGTAGGTTTTGAGATTAAATTTTCCTATAAAGAGCATGACAACACGCTTTCAGTACCGAAAGACTGGGAAGACTGCCCCGAGAACCTATATGACACTTACAAACTAAAATATGAGAAAGAGTACATGCTCTCTTATGTAGAAGCCACGGTATCCTACTCTTATAAAATTGATGAAAAAATTCATTTCTTTTCTATTGGTGAAATAGCGCAACACTTTTCTAATGTTTTCATTGGTAAAAATAATTTCTTTCATTTATGGAACAAAGACCCAGCCAAGCAAACCTATAAAAATATCGGGGTTTTCGCGCATGATACGACTTGCCCTGATGGTATCCTGAATCTTTGGACGGGCTACGATTCCGAGCGACTGCCCGAGAGCGATGCCGACCCTTCCCTGATGATAAACCATATTCAGACCCTTTTTGGTGCCGATGGCGACTTTATCCTGGACTGGATTGCGAATATGTTTCAGTACCCCTCAAGCCAAAGTATTTTAATTGTATTACAAGGCGAAGAAGGTTGCGGAAAAAGCGTTATCATTGACTTTTTGTCACGCATTATGGGACGCAATCTATCTATAGAAATTCAAGATGTCAAAGAGCATCTTTTCGGAAAATTTAACGCACATTTATCAAATAAAGTTTTATTAAACATAAATGAGACGGATCGCCGAGAGATGATGCCTTTTGTTGAAAAGTTAAAAAGTATTATTACAAGCCCAACTATTACTATTCAAGACAAAGGAAAAAAGGCTTGGGAAGAAGATAGTCATTTTCACTTGGTTATGACAGTCAATCCAGAGAATCCAATCTCTATCAAAGAAGGAAATCGTAGGTTTTTTTATTCAAGAGCAAGTGACATGTATATTGGGAATACAGAATATTTTAATAATTTGTTTTCTTTTATCTCCAAAGCCAAGAACCAGCGAGCCTTTTACCAGTTCCTTATGGCTCGGCCAGTCAAGCAAAAAATAACAATAAAAGATATTCCTGAAACCGCAACGATGCAAGAACTCTACGAAATAAATCGTGACCCTATTGAAGACTATGCTATAGAATATACCGGAGAGAAAACTGCTATGGAAAACTACGATGCGTACCGCTCATGGCTTACTCGCAATGGCTTGAAATATGATATGAGTAAAAAGAATTTTGAAATGAAATTCAATAAATATGCTGACAAATATGGGATTAAAAAGAAAAGATCTATGGTTGATGGTTTACAGGCCGTCCGTTATAGTAAAGCCGACCAACCTACTCACACACTTGCTTTGGAAGGTTAGAGGTCAGTGAGAGGTATGTGAAAAGGTGTGTGAGTGGAAATGGCACTGGTTATGCTCTCCTTTATTATATTATTATTATTATTAAGATTATAATACACACCTCACACACCTCACACCCTATTTCTCCCAAAGAAAGACCGTAGCCATTTCATTTCATTTATGAAACCTATATATAAAAAGGCTATGGAGTAAGAAACGAGGTGTGAGTTGAGGGAGTGTGTTAGTCGGCTTGTACTTCCAAAAAAGCCCAAAAATTCATCATTTAGTTAATGATTAGTTTAAACTTTAAAAATTTCCGTGTTCCAATTGTGTCTTAGGCCGGTTGCTTTGTTTTTGGTGTCAATCATAAAAAAGTTGAGTGGCTCGGCAGTAGCCTTTTTATACATGTCAATAAAAGCCTTGTCATCTACATTGTGGATATTGTGATTTTTTAGAACGTGGTTCATGGTGTAGCGCTCGGGCAAAGCGAAGATCATAAAATATTGCGAGTTTCTGCTGACTAATTTTGGGACTGACGTGTAAGACTGAGCCATAGCAAAGCAAGTGATTCCTCTCTTGCGGCCGCCTACAAATAGGTCTTCAATTTTTTTCTGCTCTTTTTTCGTAAGAGTAATCCAATCGTCCAAAACCATGAGCGTTTGCTCGCTCGCGTCAAAGTCGTCCAGAGGAGGCAAGTCTGCAGCCTTATTGATAAATTCTACTTCTGGTATTTTTTGCTTTAAAAGCCGGTACAATGGCTCGTCTTCGGTACCCGAACCAGTGAAGACAATAATTCGGCTAAAAACCGGATTTCTTGCTATAAACGATAATAATGAATTACTTTTTCCGCTACCCGATGACCCAATACATAAAATTCGCGAGCATTCATCAATATAATGTTCCGGATAATGCTTCGGCTTTTTAGGTTTAGAAGCCGTCTTTTTATAGAAGTTTTCCATTATATTATAAACTAGATAATATAATGCTAAGTGAAATATTTTTATCTTTTGTTGTCGCCTCCGCTAGCGCCTTGTGTGGTATTATGTTAAAACTCATGTACGATTCAAAATGCAAAACGGTTGAGTGTTGTTGCATAAAAATAGAACGCGACACGCAAGGCGAAATAAATGAAGATAAATTTAAGATTACGCATGGAATAATGCCGAAAGATATTGAATTACCAATGTTTAGAGACCCTGAAAATTAACACTATATTAATAATGAGTCAAGCCATCAGCCCGCCAAGCATTTATTTCGTTGGTATAAATTTTAATAGCGCATTTTACGAGCAAACGCCAAGCACCGGAGGATCGGGCTTTACTGAAGGTCAGGCCAACGTTTTATATTTAAAAAAACAAGTCAACGATACATCGGCAGGAAAGCCCACTTTTACAAATGGCCTATTGAGTAACGATTACGATATTCGCGACCCAGGAGATAGACTTTTTTTGGGACAAAACTCAACAAATTTAACCTATATTCAAATTGGAAATCAAGACTGTAATAGTACGGAACTTTATAATGTAGTGATGAATCGCATGGAAGTCCATAGTTCACGGCAAGCCGGCGTAAATCTGACAAATTGGACTTCTTATTCCAATTTTGCTCCTGGTTATGTGGGCGAATGTCAAGAAATCATCGGTTATACAATTACTCCAACACTAAACGCAAATGACTTCTACCCTGCCGCTTCAACTCCGCTAACTGTTTCAGTAGTAGGGTTATATAATTTGAGAGTTTCTTTTCAATTTAATGCGACGGCAGTCTCGGGCAGTTTCGGGCAGATTGCTTTTGGCGTGACAACGAGTAGTTCAAGCGCTACGAACTGGCTTTATGCGAACAATGGAAATTTAACTGGATCTCTTTTTAGAAACCATGTTCCGAATGTAGCCCTTGCCGATTTACCACTTAGTTATAATATTGATTTCAATTTTGTAGCCGCAGGGTCGCCCTTTTATTTAAAGTATTACATTCAACACGGCGGAGGTTCACTGACGGGTAGTTCTTTAATAATGAGTTATTTTATTACGAAGTTATGTTAAGATGCTCGGCATGATGTGCGTCCATTTCCGCTTGAACTTCTGCTTTTTTAGCATCAGTCCAAGTTGCGTCGTATGGATGTTCAAATCCACAAATTAGACACTTGTATTTAATGACCTTTTTCTTACCTATGTATGTATTAGGGTTAGACGGTTTCCCTAATTCATAGTCGTTTTCCAAAAAGCAATATTTCTCCATATATATAATGTTATAATTTATGCTATACGTGTCCGTCTTACTACACTACCGAAATCAGGAAGACCAAAGTCAATAACAATAGTTGAACCGCTATAAGCAATATATATACCAATATTATACGTAGTTGTTCCAGTAGAAGTCACAACAAAAGTTCCTGTATTAGAAAATCCATTTGTATCAGTTATAAATGCGGTATTTTCTGCGTTCATTGCGTAAGTAGGTGTTTGAACTGTGATACTATCCTCTCCCCACATATAATACGAAGCAACTGTTGTTGTTCCAGAAGATCTAAGTCTCAGTGAATATGTGATTAACCATACACCAGCAGGTAAAATTATAGCAGTAAATATCGGAGTCACTACCGCATTAGGTATAGCCCCAGTCAGAGTTATTGCGTCTGTTGTAGTATAACCAAGTTGAGATGATGTTGTAATAGCAGAAGGAGCATATCCAATCGTCAAAGGTCTATTTATCGTGATACTATTTGAACCTCCCGATGTTCCAATTAGAGTATTTCCAGTTCCATTTGTATTTAGGTTTAATGTTGTAGTTTCAAAATTGGTTTGAACGCCTTTAATATTTACGGCCGATAAAGAAGTACTTCCAATAGAAACTTGCGCTCCTGCTGTATTCGTTCCTGTAGCAATACTTATTGCCCCAGAACCAGTTAAACCTAAAGCGCCCATGGCAATCGTATCACTATCTAAATAGGTTTGGCGTGTCACGGAACCAATCCGTATTCTATTCGCTGTCGCCGTTGCGCCGTTTGTTCCAATGGAAATAGCAGTAGAAGATCCTGAACCAGTTGCTAAATTTACGGCTCCAATGCTATTTATGCCGTTGTGGATTGCGGTATTAGATAAATTACCGCTTCCGTTATTCAAATGAACGTTTGAACCCGCTACGGCATTGTCTCCATCTGAATAATGATGAACTACTGCTGTATTTCGTGGGCCTGTGCCTAAATTCAAGGTTACGTCTGTGGCCGAGCAACCTACGTTTAATGTTTTACTTGATTGACATAAAATATTCGCTGTATTTGATGTGCTTTCTATATATATAGCCAGTGCGTTAAATGGACTTTGTAAAGACATGTATGGATAGTTTGGAGTAGTTGGATTTAAATAAATAGTATTTGTTGCGCCTGTTAATGCGTCTCTAACAAACAAACCATTTAATATATTTGAAGTCCCTGTTGCTTTTAGTGTTGTAGTTTCTAGACCAGAACTGAACGTCTCTAGCGCTGTCGCGGTATCTTGAATAGTTTTGCGAAGATATAACTGGTTGGCTTGGCTTTCCGTAAATCCCGTATCTTCTACATAAAAGGAAGAATTAAAATTAATACCATTGAAATAAATATCAGGAGGGCTGATGACTTGGCTCATTTATATTAAATGATAATTTTAAGCAACTCTAACTGCGTAAAAATAAACACCGGTAAGAACCACTGACGCAGTACTACATCTACTAACTAAATAATAAGTTGCTCCAGAAGATATTGATATTGATCCGCAAACGTTAAGAGAGGTTTCGTTTGTGTTTGTAGAACCAATCATGGAACTTTCACTAATACCATATTGACGAACATTTGTAGTAGTAGATATTGCTAATTGAAAAAAAGACGCTATGTTTGTATTAATTTGATGCCCTGTAATTATCCATACGCCATCAGTTAAGGGTATACTGGCTATAGTTGTTGACGAGTTTGCGCCGCCCATTGTAACGGTTGTAGTTCCAGACGTAGTTGTTCCATCTACTCTATTCCCAATTCTATTTGTAGCAACTGGATAGGTATAGTTTGGATTGATTGGCGCGGATAAAGCAATTGAACTCGTGAAAGTCTGAACGGCAGCCCAAGTATTAGCCAAGCCTCGCAAATACGGAAGCCATGTCGCATTTATCCAGTTCGCAGTTATAACCGTGTTGCTTGTATTGGCTCCAGCAATGCTCGCATAAGACGCGGTAATGAGTGGCAAAGCAGAAAAGGTTTGAACGGCCGACCAGGTATTAGCCAAGCCTCTAAAATAAGGAATCCAAAATGTATTGAGCCAATAACTCGTTATGATCGTATTGCTCGTATCTCCTCCTGCTATACCAGAATAAGACGCGGTAATTAATGGAAGGGCTGAAAAAGTAGCAGTTGCGTCAACTTGTAAAAAAGAAGAAATTGTACCTATAATAACCGAACCTGTGCTTCCTACTCCACTATTTATATTTATATTTGCTGTGGAATATTGCCCGTTTCCTATATTTATTGGCGCTGTTCTATTTGTAGATACTGCTAAATTAGTTGTTGATGAAGGATTTCCTGTATTTATATTGAAATCATCTCCTAAATTTATTGCTCCAAAATTATTTGTTGCTAAATTAGTTACATTTAAATAACCAGCAAAAATACTAACAATTCCTCCAAGACCGCCTCCCAATTGAATACTTCCAAAAGGTCCTAAATATTGCCCGATATTAATATTTCCTGCTATTAAATTATTACCTATTAAAAGAGTTGAGCCAGAACCCGAAGCATCAATTTTATCTGTTTTAATTCCTGTTAGAAAAGTTTGCATGTAATCCCAAGTATTAGCAAAATTAAGTTTAACATATGAAAACCAAGTATCAATCCACGCTGTCGTTGCTATTTTTGTTGAATTATCCGACCCTGCTGGAACTGCTGATGTAATCGTAGGCTGGGCTGTAAAAGTGATCGTAGAACTTGACATGGTTGTTGTGTTGCCCGTTGCTCCGATTAAAATATTATTGGCTGTTGCTGGGAACTGGTTTTTAGAGCCAATCGCAACGATAGTGTCTTGCGTAGCCGAGCCGCAACCAACCGAGACATAGGTCGCCGGCTGCATTAAATAGCCAACGTTCACGCCTGAGGTTGCTCCCTCGGCTAAATTAATAGTTTCACCATATTTGCCAAAATTACAATTTTTATTATTTTGACATAAATTCACGGTATTTGTTGGATATAGGCTCGTATCCTCGTATAAATTAGCAACTGAACCAATTGAGGAAATCGTGTTGGCTTTGGCTCCTCCATTTAGAGAAATTATTCCATTCGCAAAATCGTTGTAATTTTTAGAAATATATAATTTGTTCGCTTGGTCTTGCGTTAAACTATCCGAATTCGTCTCATTATAGAAAGCAGAATTAAATGTAATACCCACAAAATAATGTGAAGGCGGAAATATTACTTGACTCATATTAATATAAACCGATAATTTATCTCATTATATTATAATGCCTAGAACTTTCTCATTAGTTTTGAATTCTTCTAATGTTGTCCCTAATAGTAATAACTCGCAGTACACGTATCAATTCATAGGCGGTAACTTTACCTGTAAAAATGGTAAGATTTCTTTGTCAAGCGCGACGATCCCTTATTCATGGTTCAATATCTCGCCTCAATGGAATAACCAATTGATACGGTTTTCCTATACCGTAACCGGGACGGTTAATACGCTTTCTAATTGGACGATTCCAACGGGTTTTTACACGACCGAAGATTTAAATAACTTTCTCATTTTACAAATGCAGAATATAAATTACTATTTGATTAATACGGCAGGTCAGTATGTTTTCTATCTTTCCTTATCAACCAACCAGCAATTATACGCAAATCAACTCGTTCTGACTACGATGCCGGCGGCTTCAAACTTTACCTATAACGCGGGAACTGGAATTTGGACGGGAAACGCAGGTACGGCTTGGGCTTCATGGACTACTCCTGTAGGCTTTCCCGGCTTCCCAACCGTAGCAACGACTCCGGGCGTTTTCTTCCCAACAAGCGGATCGGTTGCTTCGGTATTGGGATTTACAACTGGAGTGACATACGGAAACTCTACGTCTAATGTTAGCCAGACCTCGCAAACAACCCCAGTTGCTACACCTGTAAATAGTCTTATTCTTTTGTGTAATCTTGTCAATAACCGCGTGACGGTTCCAAGTAATATTTTAGATAGTATCCCAATTGAAAGTACGACATTCGGCGCAAATTTAATCTTTTCTCCTTCCTTTCAGCGTTGGGTCTCGGTACAAGACGGAACATACAACACCTTAAGCATTTCTATCTGCGATGATAACCTTATCCCGATTCAGGCGCAAGATCCGCATTTGTTAATTACCCTTGTCCTTGATTGTGATTAATTTCTAACTATATATTATAATGTATCCGAATCACCACAAAAACTCAATGTTGAGCCATCGCGGTATGGGTCTCGTTTTGAAGATGCATCGGCTAAAGGGTACGGGCTATGGAATGGGTCATAAACAAATTGAATCAATGTCAGGTTCAGGTTATAAAAAGATGGAAGGCGGGGCAGTAAAAAAGTCTCGCAAGCCTCTAAGTTTTCGTTTCTAAAAAAGAATTAAATATGGTCTCATAACGTTTTAGTTTTTGTTTATTTTTTGTTATTTGTATGAATGGTAGAACATCATGTCTTCCTATCATTTGTATAATTTTATAAAGAATAAAGTTATAAGAAATATTATTGGACTGCATCTTTAAAGGGAGTTTTTGTTTAAAAATAGAAAGGATTTTGGTTTCTTCGTCAAAAGAAAAATGCGGGACTTTTATTTTCAAAATACAACAAATTTTCATCAAATTCTTATAAAACTTGGGCTTTTTCAATTGTTTTAAAATGCTTAGAACATCTTTTTGTATTTTACAATCGCGACACTTTTCCAAAATATCCTCGGGTATATCGGCGTTCTCTTTGCCTTGAAGTTGCTGGAGTTTGGCTTTAAAATGGGTAATAGGAGTATAGGGTACATAAATTATTTGACTCGTATATGGGGTCTCTATGCTATCAATGTAAATAGTAGAGATACGGTGGCAGTTTCGGCAAACGTAATAATCAGTATCAAATCCCCAATCATGATCGCACATACCCTATGTATATATTTTATTTTAATAAGTTTTTTAATACTAACTCATTCTTTTGATATTTATCGGTAAAATGGTCTAAAAAGTCATTGAAAGAAATTAAATCGTTTCCGTGTTTATGCATATATTTAATGAAAGCCACGCAATAGAAACCGCATGACGAAGAGTTGATGGCTTGGAGACATTTTGTATTATAAACGTAATCTTTCATTAAATCTGATATGTGTTGTGGAGGAACGACGGCATAACTATCCATATAAAAAAATTCATTACCATTTCGGGCGATAGCCGTCCAGTGGCTACTGCCGTTTAAATTTATGATCGTATATCCATTTTTGATTTGTTTTATGTCTTTGTTGTGACAGCCATGAAAGTCTGGAATGTCTTTCAATAAAAAATTCAGTTCGCCGTCCGTTGTTTCGTTCATTATATTATACCTTCAATTTTTCTCATATTATAGTATAATGAGTACTGACGAAGCATCTTTCATAGCATCAATTACCCCTCAATCGGTTGATGAAGCCTCGCCTTATACCTCTAAGGACTTCAATTTCGTCTCTGATATTAACTCGGGCGTTTATTCTGGAGCAAATTCCGGTTTGGCTCAGGTGAATTTTGACCTTTCCTCGCTCTACAACTCGTCTCTCATGGTAAATGCCGAGGACTGCTACCTAGCAATTCCAATTGTCACTTGCGCGCAGCATATCCAAGACGGAGCAGTTCGCGCCCCTCCAGGCGCCGGTGCAGGGCTAGTCACTCTTAAGAATGGTTTCCACCACCTCGTCCATCAAGCGGATATCCAGTCGGGCGGTATAACAATTCAGGAATCCCAGCCCTTTTTGAATGTAATTAAACATTTCAAACTTATCTCGCAGATGTCGGCGACTGATCTTAAGCAGTCGTCCAGTTCCTACGGAATGAGTGATGTTTTGGATTCTACTGAAAGCCAGAAATGGTTCACCGTAGCCGGTAAAGGTTGGGACGGAACCACAAACGCAACAGGAACTCTTCCCGGTATTGGCCTCACAAACAATCAGGCATTTTTGAACGGTACTGAACTCCCAACCGTCACTGGCTCGTCTTATGTTGGCCCTTCTTCCTACACTGGATCACAGCAAAGCATAGCAGGTGTTAAGGGCGCTTACACCGTCAATGAGGGTCTCCAAAAGCGAGCGACTCGTCTAACTTCGGCAGTTGTAAACTCAACTTCTTCTCTTCCAATTGCTACAGCCTCAAACGTAGCAGGTTCAAATATCTATGGAACCCCCATTACCTCAAATCAGCCTTTCATCATGTCTTCTACTGAACTCAATACTGAATTTAAATCTTATTACACTACTAGTGGAAATACGATGATTTGGTATGATATGGCCTATATTAAATGTTCTATTCTTTTTGGAGCGTTTGAGACGATGGGTCTTTCGCGAAAATTAGATCTTCAAATGCGTCTTTGGCTCAATTCCGGTTCGTTGAGTGTCCCGACTACTTTATCTACTTTGGGTTTTATGCAGTATGGAGCAGTTACATCAAATACTTTTAACTACACTTGTCCTTTTACAGTAAATACTCTTCCTATTGTAGCCTCAACAACCACAACAACTACCGATGGCTTTGTCAGTGGAGCGGCCTCGCTTGGTACATCAACCACGGGTTATCTTGCGGTCGGTTGCTTCCCAGTTCGCGCGCCAACGACTAGCATCGGCTCTTTGGCGGTAAATTTTAATGGAATCGCCCATAGTTGTAGTTCCACTCGGTTCTACTACAGTCAAATCAAGATGTCGCCCGAGCGAACTCTTAAATACATTACCGAGAACCGCGCTAAACGTTGCCTCTTCCAATCGTATATTTTTAACCAGTACAACGCAATCCCAGCAAACGGAAATTTCTCGCAGTTGATCCAGAGTGGAATCCGCAATCCTCTCGCGTTGGTTGTTATCCCGCTCATTTCTTCCACACAGCCAACTTTGGTGGGCGGTTCAACTGCTCTCGGCTTCTCTCAGTACCAAAGTCCATATGACTCTTGTCCCGCGACGACAAGTCCAATTTCTTTAAGTAATTTTCAGGTGTCAATCGGGGGACAGGCAGTTTTTAAAGCGGGGCCGATGCAATATGCGTTTGAGAATTTCGTTGAGAACGTCCAACTCGCGGATAGCGTCGTTCCAGGAATGGGTCCTGCTTCTTGCGGAATCTTTACTCAGCAGTTCTGGGAGGCGAGCCGTGTCTACTGGTGCGATCTATCTCGGGCTGAAAATGCGGACAAGGCCAGTCAGAGAAATTTGACGCTCTCCTTCCGTAATAACTCGCTCGTAATTTGCGATATTTTGGTCTTTACACTTTACTCTACGGAAATTCTTCTAGATGTAGAAACTGGCCGAACTCAAGTTCTCTAAAACATATCTAAATTCTAATTAATATGTATAATGAGCGGTATTGAATATAAAAAAGGACGCATTACAGGAACAGTAAAAATATTACCTCCTCCTCCTGCGAAGACTCTTCCAAGTAAAGCAGAATTACAACTCTCAAAAATGCCCGGCGTACCTATTAATTATACGAGTGTCAATACTTATCGTGATGTACCGCAGCCTTCCATGCAAAATTACGCATTACAAATTCAACTCTCTAAAATTGCCGATGCGAGCGTCATGAAACCGAGTGAACTAAACTATAAAAAGGCTTTTCAAGCAGACGGAACCACTCCGGAAATGTTAGAAGCCTATAAACAGATGGAACGTGCCGATCTTTACAAGCAAGGCATTTTTAGACCAAATTACGATATAGATTTAATTAATATTCCAAATGAAGAACAGGTTGAGAGATTGGTTGAAAGTGGAACAAACCAAATCAATCGTGAATCAGACCAGGAAATTCAACGCATACGGCAAGCCTACAAAGCAAAGCAAGATGAAATTCGTGATTTATATTCTCAAAAAAGTGAAATTAGGGCATTTGCTAATAAATTATCAGGACAACGTCGCATTGAATCTCGCCCCATGATTGAAAACGCATTTAACCAAATAGAAATAGATATAGCAAACGCTAGACAAGAATTAAATGCTTTTAATGGTATGATTGGAACGGTTGAAACAGAACGAAAAGAACTATTAGACGATATTAAAGCCCAAAAGGCAAGAATCGGAGAAATAAAAAAGACAAATGATAAAACCTTTAGAAAATACGAGGAGGATTTGCGTAGTCTAAATCAGGGCTTTATCGTAGGCCGAATGGTTGGTGAAAGCGACCAGGACTACAAAGACCGATTACTAACCTTTGAGCGTGAAAATGTAGAAGCCATTACCCAGCAAGAGGCCGGCATGTATAACAATATGGTCTTTAAAACAAATCTAAAAAAGGTTGTAAGGTTGCCGGTTCATTTGGAAGAAGAACTTATCAAGAAGTTGGGGCAAGCAAATCTATTCAGTATTAATGAAAAATGGCCTCTTTATGAGAAAAAATTCATTGAAACTTACGGTAAATTCCCAGTCATGGGTGAGCGCAATAGTCTTGTTAATTTTTTCACGAGTGTCGTACCAGTAAAGCCACCTCTTCCTCCAGGACCTCCTCCACGACCTCCACGACCTACAGGGCCGACTTTAAGGCCTCCTTCTATTAATTTGAGACAGTTTGAAGTAAAGGCTCCCTCTAAAGAACAAAAGGCTCCCTCTAAAGATTTTATTGATCCTCGTTTTGTCTCATCAAGGCCAACAGGAATAACCAGAGAACAACTTCAAACCTATTCAACCAGCCCTGCGGGAACTCGTAGCGTAGGCACGCAATCTGCTCCACAAACTCGGGAGATTGGTACACAATTAAGGGCTGCGAATATTGGATTGAATATACCATATACCTCTGAAAGAAAAACTTCAAAAGAATTAACAAATAAAGAATTAGTAGAATTGATTAAGTCCAAAGGTGGTAGAGCCAACCTCTCAATGACAAAGGCAGAATTAAAAGACAGACTATCAAATTTATCATAAATATATAAATGGTAAAGTACGAAGATTTGCCTCAATGGGAAGAATTCGGCAAAATATCAATAAGTCCAAGAGAACTCTATTTTAATAATAAATTAGTTGTGGCTCATAAAAATAAACGGATCACTGGCTTCACTATGAAACGATTAAGCCCCGAACTAGCAAAAATATTTAGTCAAATTCTAAAAGACGAACAACCAACCGATATTCAATTAAGCCCAGAGGAAACCTTAATTTATAATGTTTATTTACGAAAAGCCAATCTCCATAAAAAATTCCCTACTCAAAATGTAGTAGACGACATGAAACGGCGCGTAACTATTCTAGAAGGTGAACTCGGCGCTGGAAACGATAATAAGGCAGTTAAAAAAGAATTGAAAAAATTAATT
>Ga0181351_1000104_pt1 | contig 21843 bp, 28 predicted proteins | sample Su13VDMM15SD_FD_170485 | JGI IMG/M metagenome (GOLD analysis project Ga0181351, IMG submission 170485) | Freshwater viral communities from Lake Michigan, USA - Su13.VD.MM15.S.D | ecosystem: Environmental > Aquatic > Freshwater > Lake | place: USA: Michigan | collected 2013-07-16 | reverse complement strand
AGGAGATTTATTGTTCAGAACATTATGTTTGAACTCTCTTAAAGATTTTTTGAAATCTTTCTCGTCACTATATGACTCAAGTAGATTTTTTTCGATTATGGATTTTAGGTTTCCGAAGGTCATTACGTTTAATTTTATTAAATAAATATTAGGAATTTAGTAACTTATCCAATTCTTTTGAAATTTCTCCTAAAGAATCTTGACCATGACCTAAATTAATCATTTGAGCACCGTCAATTAAGTTATTTTCAACTAACATATTTAAGTTATTCATTCGTGATTCCGGTGTTACTTCAGCTTCTCCTCCCGCCGGTGGTGGTGGTGGTACTGTTTCCTCTCCTGCTGGTGGTAATTCTTCTCCACCGCCTAAATCCGCGGTATCAAATCCACCTCCACCAAATGATGGTGCCGGTTCTGATGTTTCAGATGATACTGCCGCAGTAGAACCTGAAGTACTACCGTAAAGTTTATCAATATTATCAAATAAACCTGTTTTAGTAATAACAGTTGCAGTTGCTTTAAGTTCTTCACCAACCGCTCTTTCAATTCTTTGTTGTTGTAAATCTAAACGAACCTCTTCGTCAGACCATCCAAATATGTGTTTTTTAGCCCATGTAGATGATGTCGCTTGAATACCATTTCCTGGGTCTGACACTAAATCTTTGTATAATAAAACTTTTTCTTTCCAAACATCAATTTTTAATAAATCTGCCTGTGTTGAAGGGTTTGATAAACCTAATGTAAAATTATCTAATTCATCTTCGAATCCAAGTAAAAATAAATGTACAATTGCAATTTTATTTAATTCTGCAACCATACTTTTTTGAATTCTATTAATAGTTCTAGCAAAACGAATATCCTGTAATGATAAATTTTTACCATCACCAACTACTTCTTCAAATCCTAAGAATGCCTTAGGTACACGAAGTGCTGTTAATAATTTCTTTTGAATATATTCGATATCTGCAATTTCAGAAAGGTTTGTCGCCCCCGGTAATGTTGTAATTGGGTCTGGTGCTGATGGGTCTCTAACAGGAATAAAGTAATCTTGGTCAACCGCCATTTGGTTGAATCTCATATCAACATTACCTGTTTTATTATCTACTACTTGTTCTCTTTTAAATTTGTTTGCAACACGTTGTACGTAAGCCTCAACATCATCATCATTCATATTACCCACGAATACTTTAAACATTCTTCTTTCAGGTGCTCTTGATGTACGATAAATTAACATTGCATCCTCAGATAATAATAATTGTTTCCAAATACGTCTTGCTTTTTCTAACATAGAGGTACCATAAGGAAGTTTTCGGTCGTCCCCTAATAATCTAAAGTGACCAATCTCCCATGATTGGAATTCCATGTTTTTATTCTTCCAAGTAAAATGAAGTGATTTTTTGTCCTTGTCCATTTCCTTAGTAATATCTGTAGAGATTTTTGCACTAACACCTACCTCATGACGTTCAATCTCAATAGTAGGCAATTGTTGTACACCAACAATACCCTTTTCAGGGTCCAATTTTAAATAAATAAAGTTATCACCATACTTACAAGTGTTTCTTGTCCACATGGGTAAATTGGTGTTAATATCTAATGCGTTATTAAATAAATCCGCCAATACCCCTTTTATTCTTTTTGATTCAGAATAAATTTGTAGGATAAAACCATCTTCATTTGTTGTTGTTGATTCTTCTGCGTAGATATCTAACGCTGCCGAAATCTCAGGAGTATACTCCATTGATTCATAATCGTATTGTGCAGATAATCTTGATGGTTCATAATAGATGGCTTGTGAATATAAATTATTCTCAACTTTCGCCCATTGGTTTGTTAAGTAAAAGGTTTGTTGTGCCTGTAACTTTTCTTTGTCGTATTCTTCCTTACTTTTGGTACGTAATAATTCCTTCTTATCAAACTTAAAAGTTGGATAATCTTGATTTAATTGAGAATTTGGCCCAAATGTTTGGGATAATCTCTGCCATACCGTCATATTATTTTGTTGTTCACTCATGATATAAATTTACTTGTTTCCTTAGTAATATAAATAGTATTACCCACCAAATAACCATCCATACTTTTGGTAATCATCTCTTGTTGGTCCTTGATTAATTGGGAATTGTCTACCCATTTGAGGAACCATCGGGTTAAAGAACTCTGAAGAGTTCTTATTTTCGGTAACGGCTGTAGACCAAGAATTCAACATTGCTCTGGTATGATTGGTAACTTTTTCCAATGATTGAAATGATTTTTCCGCAACATATATTGCCATGGCGATACTCATAATACAGTCATCATGATGCATTTTTTGATGGTCAGGTCGTCCATTAATGTAAACAAACGTATTCATTTCGTTATAAAGACGACTTGAATAAATTCTAAACTTATGTCTCATCCCCTCTTCAAACGCGGCAATAATCTGAACTCTTTTTGAGTTAAAGTTAATTCCCGGGATTTTTTCATTTATTTTTGGGTCATACTTCCACTTATTGGTTGTATCAACTCCATCAACATATAATCCACCCTGATAATTCATTTCTTGTAATTTTCTTGCGGTTGAAACTCCCATACCACCAGTGATATCTACAACACAATAAGCGCTATACATAGTACCCCACTTATATGCAATTTCCGCTAAAATGTCCGGAGGGACTTTTCCAACATATTCTAACACCTGTTCTCTAGTATCAAAATCAATAATCTCAACACTTGAAAAATCTTCAGAATCCCCACGAGATACATCACAACCCATAACATATTTGTGTCCATTTACAGGTTCTTTCCATATCCATAAACCACCACCCATCATTTTAGCTTGTGGTTCTTTAACTTGGTTTTTGGCAATATCTTGCATTAAATCAGAATCAAATACATTATCTCCGGAACCTAAGAAGTTACATTCTAACTCCTGAGCGACTTTACGTCTATCGTATTTTAATTTTTTTACCATTCCTTCAAACCAAGCAGAACATGGTTTGTATCCATCTTCAATATATTTGGTTACAATGGAATGGTCTCTATCGAATGGATTAGGCATTGATAAGTCAACAATAACATCATCAAGGTTATATTCCTCCCTATTTAATAAAAAGTGAACTAAATCGTGTGTTTTAACCATATACAAATCTTTTGTATATCGAGGGTCACGGTGCCAAAACATTTCAGAAATTTTGAAATCATTCATATTTCTAAGACATTGGTCATAAATTTCATAATAAATTGCGTCATAACCATTTGGTGTGGAAACTACAATTACTTTACCCCCTGTAGATAGGGATGCCATACACGCTGACCAAAAATCTCCGTCAGCTTCAATAAACGCCGCCTCATCAAAGATAAGAATGGTTGGTGTATAACCCCTCAATGCATCTCGAGATGTTGCAACTGCCTTTACCTCGCACCCATTTGTCAGTTTAAAATGTCGTTGTGCGTTTTTTTCGTTTGAAAAACCTACACCAACCCAACTAGGCCATTGTTCGGTAAAACCTCTAATCTTATTTGCCATCTCCATGGACGTATCCAATTTATTGGCAATAATTAGAATTTTTTCAGGCTTAGTTTTTTTCGCAAATACAATTTTTTTAGACGCCCAAGCGGCAGTCACAGTAGATACACCTGCCTGTCTGTACTTAAGGGCAATATTCTCATTGTATTTATCGTAATCCTCAATTAAGGATACTTGGTCAGGAAATAAATCTAACGGTACATATTTTGATACCGTATTATCGTAGGTCTGTAAATAAGTACGAAGTGCGTAGGGTGTATTCCTCATGCACTTCGTTACCTCAATTATTAATTGTTCTTTATTCAAGAGTTATTTTTTTGGTTATTTAGGTCTCGATATACCTAAACTACCCAAGAAATCATCTAATCCGTCATCTTCGTCTTCATCAGAATCAATCCCTTCTTCTTCTTTATAATCTTCAAATTCTTCTTTTATTTTGATAGCTTCTCTCATAATTTCATTAAATTTTGAGGTTGCTTTCGCTACTTTTGAAGAATCTTCAGAGATTGCGTTTCCGATAATTTCTAAAAACTCTTGGGCCTCAATTTGGTATAACAAAGTATGAAACCAGTTTATCAAACCTTTGTTTTCAGGTTCGTACATTTTATCAGGTAATGCAAACCTTATTCTTTCAACAATTTCCGGACCTATTCTTAACTGCATTGGTTCGTTACTTAATGTATCAGTTTGTCCCATAACTCGTTGAGCCATCTCAGGGTCTTTAGGTAATCCGTGTCTACCTTTTGCTTCTTCTAATCCTTTGATTATCTCATGACATAAAATTGGAAATATTAAACCAAACGCTTTAATTACTGTATCCGGAGTTTCTTCTCCTTCTTCACCTTCTTCACCCTCTTCATCGTTGTCTCCTAATTCAACTTTTCCTGCAATTCCTTGACCTGTTTGACTCATCATTTCAATCATTTGTTCCATACTAAAGTATAAGAAGTCGTTAATTGCCATAATACCTAAATAATCATTATAAAGAGATGGGTCAATTTCATCAAGTCTTGCTTTAATATCCGGTTTTTGGAAAATATAATGTCCTTTTTTCGCAGCGCCTTGAATGATAGCGTTGATAATATTTCTCTTATGTTTTTCTAATTCAAAAATTTCATCTTTGGTTAAATCTTCAACATCAAAAGATGGAATTTCCATTTCTTCGTCTTCTTCTTTCTCCTCTTCATCATCCTCTTCTTCAGGTTTCATTCTAAAGTTAGAAGTATCAATTGGTTCTCTATTTAAATAAGCTTCAATTTTATACCAATTAACAGGAACTTCAGACTCTTCTAACGCAGCTTCAATTGCTAACTGTTCAAGTTCATCTCTATGAGCCGCTTCAATTCTCATAATGTTAGGTAATTTTCTCATCATCTCTTGGTATATCATACCTTGAGTTTGTTGAGAACTTAAATTTTGAATACCTGTAACATCACTTAATTTTTCAGCGACTTTTTGAAATCGATTACTAATTAATCTTTGAACGTCACCCTCTTTATTTTTCATTGCAGGATTCTGAGCATATAGACCTTCAGGACTTGCAAGTTTTCTTTCTAAATTTGGGTCCATTCTTTCAGGTCTATTCCCGTAATCTAACTGTTCTTTAATTCTCTTTGCCATTATTATTTTTCTAAGATTTGCATGATTACATCCATAATTTTGTCCTTAGCCTCTTCCGGTGAAGGTTTCTTAGCTTTTGGTGCCGGGTTAACTCCCGGATTTGGATTTTTACCCGGATGACTTGGTCTTGTACCAGGTTTTGTTGTCGGTTTTGTTCTTGTCGGTGCTGTCTCAGTGTCAGCTTCTGTCAAATACTTTACAAGTTCACCTTTAGTGATTCTTGGAGGTAAATTTCTTTCTACTATTTTCATAATTTCGTTTTCAAGAAACAAAGATACAACATTTTTTCCTTCCGCCAACTGTTTTTTTACAGATTGTACACATCTTTCAAATTTTCTTGTTTTCTTTGGACCTACTTGTGCGTGACAAATAGCCCAAGGATTAGGTTTTCCATCCTGAGTATCATTCTCAAACATACCCATACCATCAGTTTCATCCCCAAATCCATCATCAGTTGATGGACCTACTTGTGTTGGGTCTTGAGTTTCAGTTTCTTTATTTGGGTCAGTAGTTACTTCAACGTCTTCTCCAATCTCACCTTCCGTAGCAGTTACCATAACTTCTTTAGTGCTCTGGTCTTGTGTAATATTCAAATTACCAACCTTACCACCTGCTGGTCCTACTTTATATGTTTTTTTACCGGGTACCTCAGTAACTTGTTCACTAACAAGTTTACTATGTAATACATTGATTTGAGATTCTGTTAGTTTCCCAACAGTTTTTGATGATAACCCTTTTTCAATTAGTTCTAATGCTTTAATATTAACTTTCATAGACTACTTTCTTTTCAAATTCTAATACCAAATCTCTTTCATAGAGTTTGTCTTTTATTTCTTGTTCAGGAACTCCAAATCTAAAAACCATTCTTTTTTGATTAGTTTCGTCTTCTGTTTCCCATGCTAATGCAATTATGTCGTCCATTGCATCCATCACTGAAAAAAAATCGGAGTTTTGAATCAATTCCAATTTTACATCAGTATCTCTCAAAACTCCTACTTTTTTAACATATTTTAAATCGGGTGGTTGAGGGTATCCATTAGACGGACGATTATCCCACGCTTCACCCCACACATCCAAACTATCGGAGAATATGAATTCGTAAAGGTTATCACCCTTATAATTAGGACCTAAACCATTTACGTAAATCAAATAACTCATGACAATAATCCTTCAGGTGTGATTTTAATTTCTTTTCCTTTGTTTTCAAAAACTAAGTTATTTTTATTAGTTTTTCCAACAATTTTAGCTCCAATATTTTCTTCTAAAAATTTTTGAGAAGCTAATTCTTGCTCAATAGTTTCAGTTAATTTAACAACTGATTTCATTTGTCTTCTAACCTCAGTAATTGTTTTAGTTTTTCTTTCTGCAGTTTTTTGTCTATTCTCAACAATTTCTTTTTTAGAAACTTCAAAATATTTTGATAATACTTTATCTACTTTAGATTCTCCAAAAATACTGTCAAAAATAGCTCCGTTTTCCGAGTCAGAATGTCTTCTCTTAAATCTTGAATGTCTACGATGTTTTTCAAACTCTTCGTCATCAAAAATGTCATCAGGATTAATCTCATCTACATCATCATACTCATATCCTTCCTCCATATCACCTTCCATTGGAATGTCCATGTCTGCTTGGATATCTTCAACTTCACTGTCATCAGTTAAGTCTTCACCATCCATATCGTCTCCACCTAAATCTTCAGTATCGTCTTCAAATTTAGATAAAATATCTTCTCTATCTTCTTCACTCAATTCACTTAAGTCAAACGAAGATAATACCATATTGATAACGTATTTCATATTCTCAGAAGTCATTCCTTCTTCAGAATCTAATGTCCTAATTTTTTGAGTTAATTTACCTGTTAACTTTTGAATTGTTTTAAAAGTTACTTGTTCGTTAGAACCTCCTTCATCTTCTACATCAACTTCAGTATCAACATCAACTTCAGTATCCATATCCATGTCATCCATACCCATATCATCCATACCCATATCATCCATATCTGCATCTTCCATACCCATATCATCCATTGGTGATGGTGGTAATTCCGGAGATGGAACGGCTGGTGGTGCCGAAGGAACCGCTGCCGGTGCCGGTGCTTCTATCTGTGGTTTTGGTGTTTTTAATGTGAATCTTTTTTGTTCACCATATAAAGATGTGCCTTCTTCATTCTCATTAAGTCTATTTAACTCACCCGCAACTAAGTTTAATCTTTTGAATGCTTGTGAATACGAAGAATAGTATTTTCTATTTTTCATTGGCTCCATATAATCTGTTTCAGATTCTGAGATAGTTTTCTTAATGATATAACCTTGTCTCTCTTTAACAATTTCATATTTATTACCATCAGCAAGACTAATAGAATATTCTGATGTCGCATTTTCGTTTATACGATTAGGAATTACTTCATTGAAACGAGCAATTTCCATAATTCTTTTTAATTTTTGGTCCCCTGTTAGTTTTTCACTACCAATTGGTTTTAAATTTCCCATTGTATATTAATTTGTTTTGTTTTTAATTATTTAATCCGTTAAATCCACCTAACGTAATTGCGTTTAACTGAGCATATGGTACCCCATATGCATCGGTAAAGATAGGGTGTGGTGCGATTCCATTTGCCGGTCCTCCCTCAGTAATTGACCCACCACTAAAGTTACCTAATATTTCAACAGTATACGCATATTGATTATCCACACTAATTCCTGACAACGGCCATGGACTTGGTGATGGTGTTTGAGTTTGTGTTGGTGTTTGTGTTGGTGTTGGCGTGTTTGTCGGCGTATTTGTTGGTGTGCCCGTATTTGTTGGTGTATTTGTTGGGGTGTTAGTTGGAGTTCCTGTTTGTGTTTGAGTTGGAGTTGGAGTTGGTGTACCAGTTTTAGTCGGTGTTTGAGTTTGGGTTTGTGTTGGAGTATTTGTTGGTGTACCCGTTTGTGTTGGCGTATTTGTTGGAGTATTTGTTGGAGTTCCTGTTTGTGTTTGAGTTGGAGTTGGTGTTGGTGTTTTAGTATTAGTTGGTGTTTGAGTTGGTGTTTGAGTTGAGGTATTAGTTGGTGTTGGTGTTGGTGTTTTAGTATTAGTTGGTGTTTGAGTTTGTGTTGGAGTTGGAGTTGGAGTTGGATTAGCACTTAAACAAGTTGAACAATCCCCATAATCTATTGATAAGGTCGCAACATAATCCGAACCCGTTCCTGGCTCCGCAGTATCAACCACCTCATAACATCCCTGAGCAGTTGCACCTGTGAATGTTAAATAATAATTTCCCCCAACGGCTGGAAGTGATGAACTGTTAAATTCTACGGTTAGTGCTGAACCACCCGCGCAAGGTGCTATAAGATATGTAACGAATGCCATTTAATTTTTTATTTATAAATATACGATTATTAACAATTATTGTAATTTTATCAACTAATCCTCCATTTTTCTTTCAACAGATAGTTCTTTGTCTGTACCTTTATTGATTGAGTCAAATATTTTTTCAATATGTTCGGACCTTCTCAAATATTTAAACACCAAATTTTCATAGGATAATTCCCCATCACCATCCAATCCGGACTGACGATATTTTTTCAATTTGTCTTTAAGTGATTCAAGAACTTTGACATCTCCATTCTCAACGGCAGTATCGATTTTTTCAATCCAATTTTGTATTTTAGATTCAAGGACTTTTTTATCTATTTCAAGATTCATTTTCTTTGGGACATTAATCCACTTGTTATTCATTATAGAATAAACACCCGAACTAGTATGAGGTTCTTCTGCATCTTGAGCATATAACTCAACATCATATCCAAAGATTTTAATATTATGTTTGTCGTTAAAAAGTTGTTTTTTTAAATTAAAAAGTTCTTTGTATAATTCATCCTCGTCTCCATATTCATCCATGTCAACAATAATGTGTAAATCAAAATCCGAAAATTCTGACCAATTAAAATTTGAAAGAGAACCTGTAAGGACAACATCCTCAACAAATACCTCATCACCCAAATACTCAACAAACTCATCGGCAATACGCTCAAGAGCCTTTCTAACCTTAGGAATCATAGTTGCTTTTTTAGGGTCAGTGGGATTTTCCCATACTTTTGGGTTAAGGGTTTCTTTAATAGTGAAACTATTAAGTATTTGTTGTAATTTACTCATTATTATAAATACTACAGTTTCTTATACTTGTAGGCTTTTGATATCTCAGTTACAAAATATTTTCCTTGTGATTCTGCCGCTCTAAATTTTGTGTAAGTTTGGTGTGGTATTTCATCATACTCATACTTGTATCCATTGTTAAATTCAACAACCATTTTTTTTGTTTCAGTATCGTATTCTGTTCTTTTTATGTTTGAAGATTTTATTTCATTAATAATCTTCGTCCCCTTGATTTCCTCTCTCGTAATCCCCATCGCTTAGTGGTGTTAGTTCGTTTATGTTTTGTAAAATAGGTTTTAAATATTCATTAAAATCCTCGTTTTCTACTTTCAAACCTAAGTCCTTCATCTGTTGAAGTAAATCTCTTATCTCACCACTAAAATTTTGGTGAAGAGTCATTAATTGAGCCGAGTAATGTGGTGGTTTTTCCAAATCACTTTCACTCCATCCTTCTGATTGGAAATATTGTCTTATCTTGAGATATATCTCAATTATTCGTTGTAACCCGACACTGTCACTTAAAAATTTTTCAAATGGTCTCATACTAATAAATATAGGATAAGTTAAATAAAAAACCCCACCTAATGGGCGGGGGTTCTTTTTACTTTCTTAATCCTTTCAACTCGTCACGAATTTCAATCGACCTTTCAAAGTTGTGTTCTTTAATCGATTGTTTCAATTCTTCTTGAAGTTTATTGATTGCCTCTTGGTTGGATTCCAATTTTTTAATTTGGTCTCTAATCTCGACTGCTTTCTCGAAGTCTTCATTCTCGATTGCCAACTCAAGTTGTCGTTTTAAACCATTTGAACCTTTAGATGATTTTGGTTCGGTACTCCTATAATAAGAAGTAACTTTCATAGTACCATCTTCAGATACTTTAGTTTGTGATTTCCATTCTCCTAAACGAGAATCGAACTGAGCGAACATATCATCGAACGCTCTTAAAATGTCATTAAAGTTTTTTTCGTTTCCAAACATAATTTAATTTTTTTATTCAGATTTATTTTTCTACCTTTGTACTATTCAAATAATATACCATTCGAATAAATATGTCAATATGTCAGGTTAAAAAAAATTTACTGACAATTTGTCTAAAAATTAGGATAAGAACAAAATTTGATGGACCTTTGTAAAATAAAATTAGAAACTATGAACGACTTAATGGACGACAACGAAAAATCAGGAAACAAAGCTCAAAAACAAGCTATGGACACAAATACCCCTGTATTAGACAACTTCAGTAGAGATTTAAACAAACTAGCTGAGGCGGGTAAATTAGACCCTGTAATTGGTAGAGATGCGGAAATTTTGAGAATCGCGCAAATCCTTTCTCGTAGAAAAAAGAATAACCCTATTATTGTAGGTGAACCAGGGTGTGGTAAAACCGCCTTAGTTGAGGGGTTGGCAATTAAAATTGTTAACGGTGAATGTCCAAGAAACTTAGTGGACAAAAGAATCGTAAACCTTGATTTAACTTCAGTTGTTGCCGGTACAAAATATCGTGGGCAATTCGAAGAAAGAATGAAAGTGATTATCGAAGAACTAAGTGCAAATCCAAACATCATCGTGTTTATTGATGAGATTCATACTTTGGTTGGTTCAGGTAATTCATCAGGTTCAATGGATGGTTCAAACATCTTCAAACCAGCACTTGCTCGTGGAGAGGTTCAATGTATCGGAGCAACAACTCTTGATGAGTTCCGTAAAAGCATTGAAAAAGATGGTGCATTGGAACGTAGATTCCAAAAAGTAGTGGTAGAACCATCAACCGTAGAGGAAACTATCCAAATCCTTAAAAATGTTCGTGATAAATACGAATCATACCACAAGGTATTGTATAGTGACGAAGTTATTGAGACTTGTGTTAAGTTGGCAGACCGTTACATCACAGACCGTGAGTTCCCGGATAAAGCATTTGACATCTTAGATGAAGTTGGGGCTCGTATGCAAACCGAAATTAAAATTCCTCAAGTGATTGAAGACCTAAAAAAGAAAGCGGCAGAGATTAAGATTGAAAAAATGGAAGTAGTTAAAAAACAAAACTACGAACAAGCTGCTCAACTTAGAGATAAGGAAAAAAAGTTGTTAATCAAACTTGAAGTGGAAAAAGAAAAGTTTTCAAAACAGATGGATTTGGAAAAACAAACTATTGTTCTTGATACAGTTTATGAAGTTGTATCAAGTATGACTAAAATTCCTGTGAATAAAATGGATGCTGACGACTCTAAAGCGTTGATGAATTTAGATAAATCAATCATGGGTAAAGTAATTGGTCAAGACGCAGCTGTTGTTAAGATTGCTAAATCAATCAAGAGAAACCGTTTGGGTATCAAAGACCCTAACAGACCTATTGGTTCTTTTATCTTCTTAGGTTCAACCGGAGTGGGTAAAACTCACTTGGCAAAACAATTGGCGAAAGAGATGTTTGGAACTGAAGATTCACTTATCCGTGTGGATATGTCAGAATACCAAGAGAAACACTCAATCTCTAAATTAGTTGGAGCACCTCCGGGATATGTTGGGTATGAAGAAGGTGGATTATTAACTGAGAAAGTTAAAAACAAACCATATTCTGTTATCTTATTTGATGAGGTAGAGAAAGCTCACAAAGATGTGTTCACCATCTTACTTCAAATCTTGGATGACGGATTTGTAACTGATAGTTTGGGTAGAAAGATTAACTTCAAGAATACCTTGATTATTTTAACCTCTAACTTGGGTGTTAAGAAATTACAAGACTTCGGTACTGGTATTGGGTTTTCAAATAACTCATACGCAGATGAGGAGGCGAAAAAACAAATCTTGATGAAAGAGATGAAGAACTTCTTCTCTCCGGAGTTCATTAACCGTATTGACGATACTATTGTCTTCAATTCATTATCTCCTGAAGATATTGAAAAAATCACAGAGATTGAGTTAAAGAAATTAATGACTCGTCTTGGTGATATGAAATACACAGTAATCTACAATGATGAAGTAGTAAAATACTTGGCTAAGATTGGGTTTGATGAAGTATATGGTGCGAGACCATTGAAGAGAGCAATCCAAGACAAAATTGAGGATTTGTTATCTGAAGAAGTGTTAACCGGTAAAATGGTTGAAGGTAAATCTTACCAAATTAAAATGGATGGAGAGGAAATCAAAATCACTAAAAAAGGTAGATAAAAAAAAGGAGACAATGTCTCCTTTTTTTTTTTACTTAAGTATAGTATTATTCACAATCCAAAAGAAATTTTTCAAATTCTTTCAGAGTATTAGGTTTCAACAATAAAGGAAACCTTTTAGATGGTTTTACTGCTCCCATTCCGTGAACTTTACCGTCTGAACCCGTCTGAGTTGGTTGTTTAATATTTTTGGTTTCAACTACCGCATATTTATTATCAAAACGAACAATTAATATTAAATTTTTTTGAGGGATTTTTTTTGTCCATCCACCTTCAGAATTACTTAAACCTTTTTTATAATCAAGTTTTCGTAAAACAGGAAATAACATATCTTTATTTACCAATTCCTTCTTTTCAGGTTCATTCATAATTACACCCGTTCCGTGTTTAGGTTGCTCACTAATTATTCTACTAATTATTTTAGTTAAATCTTTTTCGGTTAATCTTATTATTTTTGACATATTTTTTAATTTTTAGTTTATTTAATTTTTAGTTTATTTAATATTTTCAATTGTATCTACTACGATTACAAGAATAACTCGGAAAAAAAGATTTTTTTATAATTAGTGCAATAATAATTAATAGAATTGCTCCACCAACCATTATCAACAGAGGTGCTGTGACCGGTGTTGAACCAATAAGAAACAATGTCTCCGCTTGTTCATCCACTCTTTTATCTTTTGACTTAAAAATAGCGTTTTTAATCATTAATTTCATCTTCCTTAGTGAATCCACACTTTGTTCCGATGCCCATTCCCATATTTTAGATAATATAGAATCATGTTCAGAATTCCCCGTTTCAGGGACAGCACATAATGGGTCTTTATCACCAATCAATTCTTTAATAGGTGTTGTAATCCCCGAATCTGCTAATTCAGATTTTAATAAAGACATTGCTTTATTATACATTTCATTTGAATTAACATCCTCTCTTATAACATTTTTTTTACCTGAATGCATCTCAAGGATTCTATTTTTCTCTTCTTGAGAAATATTATTTAATAAATTTTTCATGTTATTTTTTATTATAAATATATTATAAAAAAAAAAGAGACCATTTGGTCTCTTTTATATTTAGAAGAATCTGTTATTATATTTTGGTAACTCAACAACTTCTTTGTAGTGTAACTTATTTCCAAGTTTTTCAATCATTTGTCTTCCCATCTCAATTCCTTTAAAAACATCCTCAATCACAACATATTCGTTTGGTGTGTGATAATCGTAATACCCAATTGAAAAGTTAATACAAGAAAAATTAAATTTACTTCTCAACGCATAAACATCGGTGTATGGGTGGACCATGTATTGCATATCTTCGTTATGCATCCCTTCAGTTAATACTTGGTCACAAACCTCGAAGAATTCCGACTCTCTATCGAATAAATCTTGACTAAAACATTTTTCAGTAATCATCCAGTTCTCAGGTGCATCAAATTGAATACCATAACCAACATTGGTGAAAAATTCAGGGTCGGCCTTTTTAGAACCATGACATCCTGTTTCTTCAGATACAAAAAATGCCGCTTTTAAGTTTGGAACTTCTTTAAGTAATTTTAAACAAGCAAAAACACCACACTTATCATCACCACCGATTCCCGTTGGTAATCCATTTAAGTTATAAGCCTTTAATGAGTCTTTAATCTCACCTTGAGCGTTAGGTAATTGTTCTTCATGAACAATAATCGTATCTAATCGGTGAACAGTATCGGTATGAGCAATAACACATGGGAAATAAAAATCTTCAGGGAGTGTTTCGAGTTCTTTTTTTGTTGCATAAACATTTTTGTGTTCATCAACGTAATGTTCTATGTTGTTTTCGGTCAACCAATTCTGTAAAAACTCGACCATAAGGTCTTCTTGATAAGTTACGGTTGGAACACTAAGAACTTCTTTTAGTAATAATATATCGTTTGTCATGGGACAAAGATAATAAATTAATTCATATTTCCATAATCATCTAACGAATATTGATGTAAAAAATTGTTAAATTGTTCTTCATCTAATGCAAGTTGTTTAAATAACCCATTATCTTTAGTTTTAACATTTAATCTAACAGACATATTACCAGGGTCAAATGAGTCAATTAGAAAAATAATATTATCATCTTTAGGATTAGTATACCAAGTTTTTAATTTATACTTTGATGTAACTCGGTCTCTAAATTCAACAAAATCTTGAACGGTAAAAAACTCATCACTTCTTTCATCCAATTTATTAGATATTTTTTCAAATTGTGTGGCTACGTAATTATTAAATGATTTTGAATCAAATTTACTTTCATCTTGAAACTCATAACTACTTTCATACCATCCTCCAACACTATCACCTAACGCCCTTTTCATTATTGCGGTAACAATTTCTTTGGCATCTGAGTTAAACATATTTAATTGTAACGCCCCAAGATATAAATCTGCCAAGGTAATATCAACTTCATCCATATCATAATTAAGATTAATACCAATTTCCTCTAACGGTCTTTCAAATTCGTCTTTTATCGCTTCTTTTGCGACCGCATTCATTTCACTGTCTTTTTCAGCAGCAAAATCCCCAAAAATGTAATCCATTTCATCATAGAATAAATTAAGTAACATTTCAGATAACTCTGTTTTGTATTCTTCATCCTCAATATTAAATTCCTTATTTGGTAAAATTGTGGTTGCAATACCTTTAAGAGTTTCTACATTTTCAGTATTTAAATCATAATATATTCCATACCCATCTTTAAAATCCTGTTCCACCTGATAGGAATCCATAAAGTCATAACCATCATATGAATTAAGGGCTCCCATAAACCAAATGTCCTGCTCATCAATATCCAATTTTTTAAACAATTCTTTATTATCCTCATATTGAATTGTAATAATTGATTGTCCCAAAGGTTCGTTTACATCAATATCATATATGCTATCGTCAAGACGATATAACTCATCTTTACTAATTCTACCTTTAGCGAAATTTCTAAGACCAACAACTAAGTTCTTATCTTCCTCTTCTTCAGTGTCTTGCTCCGTCTGTATAACCCTTCTGATAATGTGATTAAGGTCTGATTCAGTCAATTTTATTACTTTCATTAAAATGATTTTACAATAAATACTTTTTTTGTTTGGAATTTCAATATTTATGTTTACCTTTGTGGTGTTAAAATATGGGAGTGACATGGAATTGACTATTCGTAATAGTTATTCGGGGCACGTAGTGAGAAGTTTCCTATCACTTAAATCTATGGATGACAAAATTATAAATGGCAACATTTTAAACAAAATGGCTCTAGTAGGTCTTGTACGTCAAGACGAGCTTGTGAACGTAGCGTAAGCAAACACACATTAGGGTCGGTGGACATATACCCAGTAACAGGAGTCCTTACAAAGGTGTGGTACCTATCCGAAAAGGTACAAGTGGAGGATTAGTTCTCAGTAAACCGAACCACTAAAAAAAAAAGGGAATTGTGAGATTTTGGATTGTTAGATTAAACAATACCCTAAACGTGTAGTCCTTAATAGGTAATATAAGTAACACTTGGGTTCGAGTCCCAACACTTCCACCAAAAGAAACCCATCATTTTGATGGGTTTTTTGTTTAATAAAAAATATCACATTATCTGAGTATTTATTAATATGAAATTAGTCAATATTTTAATCACTGAAGGTAGAAAGGAAGATTTAGAAAGGAAATATTCAAAATCATACGGTCAACCACAGTTGGATTATATCCTTAACCACCCTTTTATTAAGAAAACCAATTACAAATATGGTGACTTTATTTTAAAAAACTTGAGTTATCCCGCTAAAAGTGAAATTGAGGATGCAATATCTCTATTAAAAAAATTCGATAAATTATCAAAGAATCTTGAAAAAAAAGATATTAATCAATATGAAGATTTGTCTGATTTATCAATTGAACTATCTGACTACAAATCCAAGAATCAATCAAAGAAAATTGATGAGACCGAAACTGAAAAAGTTTATGAAGACCCAAACATTTTAATTGTTCGACCTTTAACTCACAAATCTTCTTGTAAATACGGTGCTGGAACAAGATGGTGTACCACAGATAAAAATGATACTCATTATGATAGATATACCAGTGGAGCTCAAGGATTATATTACATAATTCTTAAAAAATTCGACCAATCAAATAAATTTTATAAGATTGCAATCCATAAATCCCCATCAGGTGAGGATGAATGGTATGACGCTCGAGATAAACTATTTTCAGACAGAGAAAAAGAGGTTTTCAATTTAGGCGCTCCTAAAATTATTCAAACTATTGATAAACATTATGATAAATTATTAGAAGAAAAAGTTGGTAATTTATTAAATAATGTTTTTGATGATAATAATGCTTCGGCATCTTTTGATGTATCAAAAGATTTAAAGGTAGATGTACCGGTTTTTGTCGTATTTCGTTGGCCAGGAACCCTTGACGAGAATCATTATAATGTGATGATGAACTTAGTCGTTAATGGTGAAATAGTTGATAGATATCTTTTATTTATTTTAGTCTCATTTGATGATGATTTTATCTCAATGAACATTGAATTAGATGGTGAGGAAGATTTCGGGACAAAGATAGATACTGATATGTCAAGTGAATCAGTTTCAGTAAAATTTGGCACAGAATTTTTTAAAAGTAAAACACAAGAGGATGGATTTAGGTCTATAATGAATTCTGTTTATAACACATTTATTAGAAAATTAAAAAATGATAACAAATTCCGTGCGTTAACACTTAAAGACCCAAGAAAAGTTTGGACACCAAATAGAGATAGTTACGGTTACACATTTAAACAAAATAAAGGTTTAATCAAACAATTGGTCGATTCATTAAATTCAGGTAAGAAAATGACAAAATTAGATTTCTTAGTTGATAATGGGAAATTAGACACAAAAGTAGAGAACGGAAAAACTCTATATTCGACACCCGGTACTAATATGTTTAGACCATCTTCAGATTTTAGAGGTCATTTTTCCGCATTATTCAATTCGGCTGTTTTGGCAGGAATTATCGCTTACGATAAAGAAGGTTCAAAATATTACATCAAAAAAGGTCCAAACTTCGAGGACTTTGTTAGGGGAGAACTGACAGCACTTTAACACACAAATATTTTATATTTTTGTGGATATATTCTATTTTTTTGTTTATATTTGCAAGATAAAATACGCGTGAAAATGAAGGATAAAGATGAACAAAAACAACATTTAATTGATATGATGGAATCTGATGAAGAATTGGGTTTATATGATGAATCCCGAGAAATCAAACTTAAGGATATCTTTAACGATGAGAAAAGAGAAGGAGCTAAAAGAGTAATCCATCAACACAAAGTTCTAAAAAATTTAACTTTAATCAACCCTGCTCATTTGGAAATAACGAGTAATGGTCACGGAGAATTTCCGGATGGTTATAAATTGACTCATAAAGGTATTCAATACATTATTGAACAATTAAATAAAGAATATAAATTATGAAAAATTCAAAATTAAGAATTAAATTATTTTGCGAGTTTTTGAAATGGTGTTGGATTTATCCAAATGAAATTCGAGAAAATTGGAATGATATGAATCGTAGATATTTCAACGAGACAGACTCAGAAATGTTAAAAATATTTAAAGAATTAGAAGATGAAAGTAATATTTCTAGATAACGATGGTGTTATCTGTTTATCGAATAATTGGGGTGGTAGAGCCAAAAAATGGAATAAGTATAAAAAACTTAATCCTGAAGCAACCAGCGACACAGACTCACCAGTCGATGTTAGATTTGACGATTTTGATAAGAAAGCCGTTAAGGTATTAAATGAGGTATTAAAACAAACCGGAGCGGAACTAGTTGTTTCCTCTGATTGGAGATTATTTGCAACATTGGAAGAAATCGGAGAATACTACCTATCAAAAGGAATCTTAAAAGCCCCAATAGCATTTACCAAACGATACATCGGTTGTGATAAACCTGATGAGTTTGAATGGGTTAGAAGAACAATGTACGAACAACAAAGATGTATCGAAGTTAGACAATACCTAACCGACCATTCTGAAGTTACACATTGGGTTTGTATCGATGATTTAGAGTTAGGTGAAAAGGATACTCACGATAGAGAACAAAAGTGGGGTTTATCAAACTTTGTTCACACACCAAGAGAAACCGAAGGAATCAAACAATCAGGGATTAAAGAAAAATTATTAGAATACTTAAAATAAATTAATCATTTATTTGGTTGGTGTTGTATTAATCATTAATTTTGTGTAAAATAATTAGATATGAAAAAAGAAACTTTAACGTTGTTCGATAAAATATTTAGACCGAAATTATACGATAAGATAATGCGTGAAAAATTACTGATGATATTTAATGGGTTATTAGATGATGACAATGAAATTAATGAGCGTCTTGAAGTGATTAATGAATATAGAGTGGATGATTTGTTAGACAAAATTACTAAATTAGGTCTAAAATCATTAACTAATGATGAATTAACTTTCCTTAACAATCAATAAAAGAATCAAAATGAGTAAAGTAATTAAGAATCCCACCTATTTTGTTGATATTGATGGCACAATTATCAAATATCGAAAATTTAGTGAACTTGGACAAACCAAACTTGAACCAATACAAGATGTTATTGATTATTTAAATGAACAATTTAGTAATGGTGCCGTAATTATAGTTACAACCGCACGTCCTGATTCATATCGACTATTAACTGAACACGAACTAAATGTTATTGGTTTGAAACATAATCAAATTGTAATGAATTGCGGTCGAGGAAGTCGAATAATCTTAAATGATTTGGACCCGGATAATTTGGAAATACCAAGGGCAGTTGGAATAAACCTGAAAAGGGATGAGGGATTAAAAAATATTACAATCCCGAACAATATTAATTCATATGAGTCAAATTAAAGTATCGGCTAAACGACATTTAGCAAAAACAATAAGTTATCGAATAATCAGTACTTTAATTGGATTTTTGATTATGTGGGGATTAACAGGTAAAATTGAGTTTGGAGCAGCATTTGGTGTGATTGAATTACTCTACAAACCAATTCAATACTATATTCATGAAAGAATATGGTATAGATGGATAAGTTATGGTTTAAATAGAGTAAATACTGTTAAACAAAAAAATCCAATAGTAATTAAAAAGAGATATAATCCTAAACCACCACAATCAGAACCAATAATAGTTGATGAAATTGAACAACCAATTACTCCTCAGATTAAAAGATTAACATATACAAAGAACTCCGACAATTAGTCGGATTTTTTTTTTAAAATTGAAGTATTTATTAATATGGAAAAAAAAATATCAAATATCCTATCTTTGTATGAATCTATTCTAAAAACCAAATTAATTAGTGAGGTTTCTAGCACAAGCACAAGTTTATTAGGTGGCAAGTCATTTAATATTCCTAATGACGGAGCACATAGAGGACAATCGGGATGGCAAAGTAATAATGCTTGGGATATTGGAGCTCCCGTCGGTACTCCTGTATACGCAATTGTTGGTGGGAATGTCAAGACATACAACGATTATGGTTCCACTCCAATAAAAAAAAATGGAAAAACTTTATATGGTGCGGGTTTTACTGTAGACAGTGAAAAAAATCTTCCTGATGTGTATTACACTCATTTAAAAGATACAACAGTTAAACAAGGAGATAAAATTAAATGTGGTCAACTTATTGGATATGTGATGGACTTCCCTAATAGTGACTTTGACCATGTTCACATTGGGGTTGAGTCAGGAAATATTAGACAATTTTTAAACAGTAATGGTAGTATATCCTGTGGTGAAGGTGCAGAAGAGAATTCTCCATTATCAACAGACCCTGAAACCGAAGATGATACTCCGTCTGAACAAGGTGGATTTTTTTCTTCATATGCCAAAAATATTGCCAAGTCAATTATGGGGACAAACAGTAAAGGAGAAGATAATACGATTGATATTGGTAAAGATATTAGTAAAATGATTGGACTCACTGAAAATATTAATAGAATAAAAGAATTATTAAAATAAAAAAACCCATCATATGATGGGTTTTTTGTTTCTTTAACTGTTATTATTTTTTTTCTTCAACAACTTTTGTTGAATCAACACAACAAGTGTCTGCGGCAATTGAATCCGTAGCTACGGCAGTTGAATCAACAACTTCAGTAGTTGTTTCAGTTTTAATTTCTTTTTTACAAGACACTACTGTTAATGTCAAGACAGTCAATAATACAAAAATTTTCTTCATGTTTTTTTTTAATATTAATTATTTATTAGATTACAAATATACAAATATTATACCAATATGTCAAATAGTTTTATTTTAAAAATTTTAATTTATACAATGTCGAATATAATAATTCTTGGACAGTATCAATTTGGTTTTGAATGTACGATTCTTTAACACTTTTTCTGTTTTTATCAATCATATCATCTAATGATTTGAAGTAATTAATTACTTGTTCAGTACTTTTATAATCTTCAGGTTTAAATGATTCATATTGTTTAATTATATCATATTTTCCTTGATAACTTTCAATAATCCCATCCACAAGAACATCGATACCTTCGTAATATCCTTGTAATGCTTTATGTTCTGAATATGATTTAGTTTGTAAATGAAAAATATGTACTTGAGTTTGTGAATGTAATAATGTTGAAACCATCCCTTTAAACCCTGAATTAGTTTTAATATTAGTATTTTCTCCTTTTTCATTTTCTTGTTCACTCAATCTCATTACCTTAAAGAGTTGGTCTTTGGTCATTGTTATTTTCTTGTTTTCCATAAAGATAATTATTTTGTTTGGTAATAAATATCATTAGTTAATCAATTGTAACAATATGTACGACAATTTATATCCTGTGAACGCTCCAAGAGCAGATGGTATAGGAAAAACAATTAATTTACCCAAGTCAGTTACATACTTTGGACGGTTTACAATTTTACCCATAAAGAAATAATAAATTAGATATCCCATAAGTACGGCAATATCAACTCTTGTTGCAATAAACACCACCATCATAGCTCCAAGAAACCCAAAGATAAAATTATCCCTAACTCCTTCAAATATTTCACGACGAGTTGCCGTTTTATATTCCTTAACTATTTTCTTAATTTTGGTCTTCCTTTGTTTGAAGAAATTTGGTTTTATATTTTCCATTATTTATCTTTATTGTGGTCTCGGGGAATCACGATATCCCATCCTTTTCGTTATGAGCGAACTGCTCCACCTTTGAGCTACAAGACCAATTATGGGTTTTTAATGAACCCATAAAACATATTCCAATTTATTGGTGGTTCTTAATGTACCTACCAAATTTATCCACCCTCACAGAGAGTTTCTCCAATCTAAAGTTCCATTGTTTGAACTTTCCTAAGCCGGTTCTTAACCTTGCTTGTTTAATTGCAGATTCCTCTGCCTTCTCACGT